>Ga0134092_1001237_pt1 | contig 22792 bp, 22 predicted proteins | sample 3_6taG_FD_94454 | JGI IMG/M metagenome (GOLD analysis project Ga0134092, IMG submission 94454) | Switchgrass degrading microbial communities from high solid loading bioreactors in New Hampshire, USA - 3_6_20_6_A3 metaG | ecosystem: Engineered > Bioreactor > Semi-continuous > Anaerobic >... | reverse complement strand
GTATAATTTCCATAATATTACTAATATCGCATTCCAAAGCCCTACATATTTTTTCTAATACTTCAGTATTCACATTTTCGTTTTTGCCAAGCTTTGTTATTGTTGCAGAACTTATACCTGCAAGCTTTTGCAGGTCTTTTTTCTTCATATCTCTATCAATCAATAGTTTCCAAAGCTTTTTATAACTGATTGCCATGATAATCACCTATAGATATTTATAACTGTATAATATCATTCGTTTCATAATAATGCAAATAAATTCTTTACATTCGCATGATTTTTAAATTGGATTTAATAAATATTATTCTAAATACAATATCGACAGATTTTATAAAAAGTACATCCATTCTGGCTACCCAATCCTATGTAAAAATGGGCATTATCTAATGTGTTAACTCAACCCCATCAATTTTGGGGGATTAAATATGAGTTTTCGACATGTTCCCATATACGCGTTTTCCCCCTTTCTCTCGAGTAGACAAGTTGAATGTAAACGCGAAAAGCCAGTAATATCAAGGACTACAACTTTGACATCAATACAACCGTCTCAACGTGCACCGTATGCGGAAACATATCCATCAGCTGCATCCTTTTCACCCGATACCCAGCCTGCTCCATGCTCTTCAGGTTTTCCACCAGGGTCTTTGGATTGCACGAAACATATACGATCTCAGAAACCCCATAGTTTACAATCTGCTGAAGGGCTTTTTCGGATATCCCAGCCCTTGGAGGATCCACAATAATCAAATCAGGCTTTTCTTCTATCTCCTTAAGCTTCTTTCCTACGTCACCGGCGATAAAATGCACATTGATGATCCCATTGAGTTTTGCATTCTCCCTGGCTGTCTCGATGGCCTCTTCCACCAGCTCAATCCCATATACCTTCCTGGCCTTTTTAGATACAATTTGGGAGATGGTTCCCGTGCCGCAGTACAAATCATAGACAACCTTATCCGTCGCATCGCCCAAATAATCTTGGACAATACTGTAAAGCCGCTCTGCAGCCAGGCTGTTGGTCTGGAAAAAGGAAAAAGCCGATATTTTAAAGGTCAGCCCCAAGATTTCCTCCAGGATATAGTCCCGTCCGAAGAGAATGTCGTATCCCTCGTTGAGAACAGCATCCGACAGGGAATCATTCCGAGTATGCAAAATTCCCACAATCCGATTGTTCAGTTTCAGATTCAGCAGCTTGCCGACCAACTCTGAAAAGTCAAACTCCATCTGAGTAGTGGTAATGAAATTGAGCAAAAGCTCAGCCCTTCGGAAGGATTTCCGTATCACAAGGTGCCGTAAAAAACCCTCGTGCTTTATCTTATTATAAAAAGGCAGTTTCTTTTCCCGGCAGTAATGCAAAACGACTCTTACCAATTGATTGAAGTCCTCATCCACAATTTTGCACTCATCGGTGGTAATAATATTATAAAACTTCCCTGACTCATGCAAGCCCAGGGTCATCTCTCCGTCCTTTTCCCTGTTTCCGAAGGTAAGCTCCATCTTGTTCCGGTATCCAAATTCCAAGGGGCTTTGATTGATCCCGTCATAATGAAAGCCTTTTATCCCGGCTTTCTCAAAAAGCTTTAGGACTTCCCTCTCTTTCCATTTTAATTGCTCCTGATACAGAATATGCTGATGGGTGCAGCCTCCGCAAAAGGCGGCATGGGGACATGCTGCCTGCACTGCATTTGGATTTCTATCCAATACTTCCAGGATCTTTCCCTCCATCTTTCCTTTCCGGATTGCGGAGATCCTTGCCCTCACCCGCTCCCCTAAAACTGCATTTTTCATTTCAATGGCTTTTCCGTCTATATAGCCAATCCCAATGGATGGATATTTTGTATCCTCAATCAGCACGTCTACAATCTGTCCTCTTTTCATACCCTTCTCCTTTACTAATATTCACCAAATGAAGTATAAAAGCCAGTAGAGCTACTTCAGTTCATATTATATACAATTATCCGGATAATACCAAGATTTTCAGCCTTCCCACATCTCAAAATTCTTTGAGCAAAAAAATGCAAATACCATCTGAAAGATGATATTTGCATTTTTTATTTCGTTCCAATGTTTAATGGGTCTCACAGTAATGGGCGCTTTTTAGCCAGTCCTCGGACAACTTGGCTCCCCAGCCCGGACCGTCCGGTACTTTGATCTTTCCGTCTACAACAGGCAGCTCTTCGGTAAACATCTCCTGGACCCACCGGTCCTCCTCCACACCGTGCTCCAGGGTAGGCCAGGGCTTTTCAATGGAAGCCATCAAATGAAGTCCAAAATGGAGCAGCATGGAACGGTTCGATGTATGGGGAGTTGTATAAAGACCGCGGGCGGCTGCCCTTTTTGCCACCTCAAGGGTGCGGGTGAAACCTCCTATATAACACACATCAGGCTGAACAATGTCCGCCATGGGCAGTGAAAGGATCATATCCCATACATTGGGATTGTAATCCTGCTCTCCGCCGGCCATTAAGATCCCATAAGGAGCTATCTCCTTCCGCAGCTCCGCCGTCTCCTTCACCTTCCAAAAAGGCAGCGGTTCTTCCAATATTTTGACACCGCAATCCCTCATCATCGGTGCAAGCTCCATAGCCCACCGGTGGGTGAACGCCCCATTGGGATCAATATAAAGTTCTCCTTCCCCGTTTAGGGTCTTCGCCGCAAGCTGGATCATATCCTCGGTGCGGCCCGGCCAATAGTCCTCCCCTTCCCCATTGAATTTGCCTACATGAAGCTTAAAAGCCCGATAGCCCCTTTCTTTTTTCAGTCGAGCCATTCGTTCTGTTTCCCACTCAATAGGGCAGTCTCTCACCATGCTGGAGTAATACATTTCAATATGGGTGCGCCGACCGCCCAAAAGCTCCCTCACCGACTTGTTTTCCCGCTTGCCCTTAAGGTCCCACATGGCCGTATCGATCCCTGCAACGGCACGGCATACATAGGTCCCGGTAAACTTATGAAGCTTTCGAATAATGACATCTGCCAAGGTGAAGTCATCGTCATCCATCCCTATGGCCAGCGGGGCTACCTGCCTGTGCAGCACAATCTGGGTGATGTCAGCCATAAAGGGAGCAGTCTGGCCATATCCGACTGCACCGTCGGAGGACGTGATCTTTACAACACAGACCTGATCTTTAAAATAGCTCTCAATTCTTTCAATTTTCATAAAGGATCTCCTCTCCCGTATTTGATATGAACCCAATTATTCCAGCACAATCACTTCATGATCAACGATTTTGTCGACGGTGAAGTGACAAGTATCCTTCTCAATAACGACCGGTATCTCCTTCTCCAAAACACAAGTCCAACCTTTTTTCAAATTTCGGCCTCCCAAGGGCACTCTGGCTGAAATCGGACCGACCGGGTACAATTCGTCACAGTACCCTCGCCTGTTACAGCCACTGAGGTTGACAATATGAATAATGAGGCGGCTTCGCTGCTCATAGATGCTGCAGTCCAGCTGCCCCGGCCCATCCACTTCCAAAGGAAAGGTGTCCCTGGCTGCCCAGCGCACCGCATTGACAAGCAGCTTCCCATGATCCGGCAGAAGATGTTTGCCGTAGCATCGATCGATATCTGCAGGGAAATATACAATCCTGGACCCGTTTGGCAGCTCTCCGGCAAAAAGAACAGAAATATCCGGCCGCTCTTCCCGAATCCAGCTAAATTCCGGCGGATAGATCGGAAAGGCGGGGATATAGGATGCCAAGGGCTTAAGCAACCCATCGGATTGGGCAATATACAAGCCTCCGCCAAAGGGAAAGATATCGGTCTTCTCAAACCCTTTCCAGATTTCATGGCGTTCATCTGGCAAACGGAAATAATTGTGGGCGGTTTGATTGCTCCAATCACTGCTCTGCCGTCCAAATGCTCCAACTCTTTCTCCTGTTAAAGTGATACCGATTCTTTTCCAAAGCGTATCGTTTTCAGAAGGATTGCCGTCTTCCGTTAATGTCCCTGTAATACCTGTCATGACAAGGCTGCCGCCTTCATCCAAAAATTTCAGGATCTCCTCGATTGCCCGGTCAGAGAGTATTGCAAGATTGGGCAAAATCAGAGTTTCTATGCGATCCCTGTATCTTTCGAGATCTTCCACATGAATCGGTAAGAAGGGAATATGCCCTTTGGAGAGGGCCCGACAAAAACCGATCCATGGATATCCGACCCGCTCCAGCTTCTCATCCCTTCCATAAAAATCTATGTTCTCCTGGCTCCAAACAATCCCTACATTTGCCAGACTCTTTCGGTCATACAGGTAATCTTCATACTTTGCATGCCACTGGAAAAACGGGATTGGGGTCTCAAACTGCCTTCTGTCATTCTGTCCTCCTCCTACATGATGATACCAGGGTGAAATCCCTCCTGCCGCTCCTTCAACCATCCACATATGGGTCTCCTGCCAGGGATTCGCGGCAAGGCGAAAGGTCCTGCTGCCCCGGACATAATTGGCACAGCTTTCGGGAACCAGAGTATTTTCCTCCGCAGCCATGCGCAGTAGGGCTCCGTTTAAGGAATTCTGCTCAAAGCCATGGAGGTCGTCCCGGCTCTGATGATCGCAAAAGATGATCCGGCTCCGGCTGCAAAGGGCTTTCAGGTCCGCAAAGGCCTCCGAGGATCCAATGGGATCCCCATTGATCATCCCCACCCACAGGCAGTCCTCTCCGCCAACCCGCCTTGTGGTCTCATTAAACAGGTCCCAATTATCGATTCTGTTTTGATATCCCCAGCGAACCCACTGCCGATACACCTGGTCATCCCAATCCACTTTCTCCGGCAGCTCCAGACCGCAATCTTTTTTAAATTTTTCACGGCAGTTGTCACAATAGCAAATCGTTCGTTGCCCCATGCCCTTCCAACTGTTGTCCGCAAAGCCGTCCGGCCGATACTTTTCAATGATCTCCGTAAGTACCTGGGGAATAAACTCCTTATAGTACCCTCCGTTTACACAGGATATATATCGGTCTCCCGCCATAATCGGATTGCCGTTCTTATCACGGCAGAACCAATCGGGATGATGCTCAAAAAACTCCTTTGTTGCCCGATTGATATCCATCCTGGCAACAACGGCAAGTCCTTCTTCCCGGGCTGCATCGCTAAATTCCTTGAAAAAATCCCGTTCTCCCAGATATCGGGCCCGATACTGCAGCTTGTACCGGCTTTGATAGTAAGAGACTATCCCGCCGCAGTTGACGATCACTCCCTGGATACGGGTCTCCTTCCACTGCTTTCTCCAGAAGCTTAAATCGCACTTAATCGGATCATCTTCCGTCAGATTTGTTTGGCCCCACCTCCGCACTCCTTTATACCATGGAACACCCCTATTGGACATCATCTTCTCCCCCTTTTGGTCCGCCTTTCTGCACTAAATGTAATGGATCTTTCCTGTCTTATCCTTCTCGTTCCTATTATACTTCTTCCTATTCCAAGGATCAAACCATTCCAAAAGGTCCCTTTCCACAACAAAAAAGCAGCCTAAGCTGCTTTTTTGCATAATCACGTTTAGTTTGCCGGGTCATATCCGACCACAGTCCAAATGCCTGTTTCATCCTGACGGACAAGGCGCTCCAGGTATACCCTCTTAATCGGGCTCTCATCGCTGTGAACTTCTACAATAGCCCTGACTCCGTCATTTTCAATAATGGAAAGCTCTTCATAGTCAATCGGGTAATCCCCTTGAATTCCTCCGGGAGACATCTCCAGGCTTACGAAGACCTGGGCTACGAAAGCCGGATCCAGCATCCACGGTGAGTGTCCCGCATCGACATTCTTTTGTTCTGCCTTTTCGATCTCCAGATCCACCGGAACTTTGACTTGCGGTTCGTTTTGAGCCTCCTTCTCAGGCTCCGGTATCTCCACCGGACCACCGGACAACTCCTCTGCGAATGCTGCCAGATTATCCAGGGAAACATTTCCGAATACGGCATATTCAAAGCCATCCTGCTGCCACCTGATAGAGCTGATATCCGTCACGCCTGCATAAACTCCTCCTCCCTGGAGGATTCCGGCCTCATTATTCTGGATCGGAGATTGAATCTCCGCCGTATTTCCATTCACTTTACCAAGTATGGCCATGGATGACGGTTTGAAGTTTTCCGTTGCTTCTTTCTGCAAAACAGATACTTTTTCTTTGTTTTTCACAGTATAGTTTATTTTAACGATTTTGGATTTCTCCATTACTGCAATGCTGTCTTGAACATAACCATCCGGCAACTCTTCAGGCAGCCTTGGAACAAATCCGGCCAGGTCCCTTGCCTCTTCCAGACTGCTTACGAAATGTTCCAGATTATTGTCTACTTTTTTGTAACCTTCCGGCAGGCTAAAGGCCAAAAGCCCATCCGGAATGCTCTTTGAAAAGTTGATTTCAGCGTACCTTACAGTATATTGAATTGCGTAATCCATCTCCGACTGCTTTTGAAGCGGCATCTTGGTTTCCTTGTCGATCCAGATCTTATAGGGGCTTCCTCCCTGGGGAGTAACCTCCATAACGACGGTCTCTCTCCCGGCTACTGTCTCGTTTCCAAGGATCCTGGTTCGGACGGCGTTTTTCACATTTTCAATCTCCTTGCCGATCTCAAAGGTAAAACTGTAGGGATCCGGGAAAGCAGAGAAGAGTTCCACTTCCTTCTCATCGGGCTGGATTTGCCACTTCTTTTCACCGTCATTGACAGTGACCAGGCCCTTTTGCCAGCCCTCCAGTCCTTTTACATAGTATCGGCCGTCCTTATCAGCCCAAACCTCCACCTTTGTTTGTGTGATCGATTCCCCTTCTGCATTGGTTTCTACCACTTCCAGTATCCCGTGGTAAGCCCCTACCTGCTGAAAGGCCTGATCCATTGCCTGAACCATATTCGGCTCAACAAAGGGTCCTACTGTATTGAATGCGATGATCAAAGCTGCAGCAGCGGCCGCAGTGGCTATACCGTAAAACCATTTCTTTTTGGAGCTTTTCCTGGATCTCTCCCTTGACAGGCTTGAACTTACTGCAGCAGCCAGCCTTCCGGCAAAGTCGCCCTCCGGCATAACCGGTTCCCTTAAACTTCGAACCATTCGCACCGTTTCAAAGAGCTCCTCCATTTCGGGGGATTCCTTCGAGCTACCGTGTTCCACAGGTCTTCGCTCTGCATTTAATTGATCAATATAATCTGATAGCTTCCTTACTTTTCTATCCATCGGTTTTGCCTCCATCAATAAATATCTTCGCTCTTTATGATCTTTGAAAGCCTCTGCAGGGCCCTGAATTGCAGAACCCTTACATTTCCTTCATTCCTGCCCATTTGCCTGGCTGTCTCGGCCACTGAATAGCCCTTTAGTATTCTAAGTTCTATACAGGTTCGTTGATCCTCATTCAGTTTGGACAGGGCATTTTGGATCATCTCGCGCTGCAGCGTGCCCTCACTGTGATCCTCTATAGCAGCCATACCCGGATTGACATCATCCAGATTGACAACATTACCCCGGCGGTTGCGTTTTCGCCATCGATCCCTTATGACATTTAGAGAAACGGTCCTTAAAAAACTTTCAAATTGTTCTATCCTGGCATTGTGCCTCTGCATGTACGAGATCGTTTTAATAAATGTCTCCTGGGTGATGTCTTCCGCTTCCTCGCGGTTTTGTACTTTATAATAGACATAGCGATAGAGCGGCTCCCAGTGGTTGCTGCACAGCTCTTCGATTGATTTTTCACCTTCCAACTTTATGTTTCCTTCTACCTCCGTCATGAAAATTTACCTTCCTTCCTGGCCAGGTGTTTTTCAACAATAAAGACGACGGTAAATGCCGGATGTTACATAGGATATTATCTTCTTTCTCGATTTTTATATGAAAAACAAGTTTCAGAAGTAATTTATTGAGATTATGGCAATACTGTATTTAAACCTTCTATTTATATAATCCTAAGTGCCAAGGAGGAGTGATTGTGAAGAACAAGCTCATATTATTATCTGCAGTTCTTATCCTGTTATTTTTCGCGGGCTGTGCCCGTACAACCCCCAATGAACCGGACACCACCACAGGGGCTTCCATGGTTGATACCGCTGTTGAGCTGAAACAGGCCATTGGAAAAAGCGGTACCTGGATCATATGCCTGACAAAGGACATCACCGTCAGTGAGGACCTCGTCCTCGAAGGAGAATTCAAGAAAGACGGCGGTGAAACCCAGCGCAAGCTGGCCCTTTATTCTCAGGACGAAAACCGTAACATTACGAAAAGGTATACCCTGACGGCACCCAAACTCACAATCAAAAGCCCGATGGCCAGCATCCAGCACGGAACTTTTAAAGGGGACCTTTATGTCGAAGCCAGCAACTTTAAATTAGTGGATACTACCGTTGAAGGAAATGTGTACTTCGCAACTGAAGAAGCCCAATCCACCTTCTCCATGGATGAAGAGAGCAAAATAACGGGAAAACAGGAATTGCTGAAATAGCGGTTTATAAAAAAGCCATTTAGCGAATGCTAAATGGCTTCGTTTTCCATATTGTCTTCACGATTCAAACTAATTGCAAAGAAATTTTTCAGATCTATTTTTCCTTTTTGCTGAAAATAGCCGATTATCGAAAATATCAAGGCTCCGGCAGCATCCAGGATGATGTCGATCATCGTATCATCAAGGCTCCCTCTTTGCATAAAGAAACCGAAGAATTTATCCATGGCGTACTCATAGATCTCCCAAATGGCGCCGATGGAAAGGGAAAAGCAAAAGACAAAAAACGAAACAAAGAATGGGCTCAAATTCATATTGATTTTGCTGTTACTGTTCAGGTAGCTGATAATGATCAGGCCGATGTTTCCGATGATCAGCCCTGAAAAGCCATGGAGCATCTTATCCCACCACCAGAACTTATCATAAAAGCGGTGCATTTCTCCCAGAAAAAGCGACGCATAGATAAAAGCGACCAGGACGATTTCAAATTTGCTTGATATGTCCAGATTTAGCCTTTTGTCTATGATCGACGGCAGCAGCATGACCATAAAGGTTAGGATAGACATTCCCAGATAAGTCCAGTTCCGGTCCAGGATGGCAATCAGTCCGGCAATGATAATCTGCAAGCGCAGAATGATAAAAATCCACAGTTTTGTCTTATCCCTCTTTTCCATACCCACTCCTCCTTTCTTTTATTATACTAGACGAAAGAGGAGTAGAGTACAACAAAACAAAGCATGCTCACTGAAAGAGCGGAATTACTCGTTGTTCAGCACCTTCATAAACTCTTCTCCTGTTATCGTCTCTTTTTCCAACAAATAGGCAGCCAGTTCATGGAGCTTTTCGATATTTTCCTTCAAAATATTGATGGCTTTTTCATGGGCTTCTTTGATAATTTCCAGCACTTCATTGTCGATTTTGGCTGCAGTTTCAGGAGAGCATTCCAAAGCAGTGTCTCCTGTTAAATATTTATTTGTGACTGTCTCCAAAGCCATCATGTCAAAATGCTTGCTCATGCCAAGCCTGGTTACCATTGCCCTGGCCAGCTTAGTAGCCTGCTCGATATCATTGGCCGCACCGGAAGTAAAGGTGCCAAAGACCAGCTCCTCCGCTGCACGACCGGCTGTCAAAGTAACAATTTTATTAAAGGCTTCCTCCTTGGTCATCAGTACACTTTCTTCCTCCGGTACCTGCATGGTGTAGCCAAGGGCTCCGGAAGTCCTGGGAATGATCGTGATCTTGTGAACCGGCGCCGATTCGGTCTGCTTTGCTGCAACGATTGCATGGCCGATTTCATGGTAGGCAATGATCTGTTTCTCCTTTGGAGAGATGACCGCTCCTTTTCTCTGATATCCCGCAATAATCACTTCAACCGCTTCTTCCAAATCGCTCTGAACGACCCGATCGCGGCCATGTTTCACGGCCCGCAGGGCAGCCTCATTGATGATATTGGCCAGCTCAGCGCCCGACGCCCCCGGCGTTGCCTTGGCAATGGCTTTTAGATCCACGTCATCGGCCATCTTTACTTTTTTCCCATGTACCTTCAAGATGGCTTCACGGCCGGCCAGATCAGGAAGCTCCACCGGAATACGCCGGTCAAAGCGCCCGGGCCTTAAAAGGGCTTTGTCCAGGGATTCCGGCCGATTTGTAGCAGCCAGGATCACAACACCCTTTTCACTGTTAAAACCGTCCATCTCGGTCAACAGCTGGTTGAGGGTCTGCTCCCGCTCATCGTTCCCGCCAAAGCTGCCGCTGTCACGTTTCTTACCTATTGTATCGATCTCATCGATGAATACGATGCAGGGGGCCTTTGCCTGGGCTTGCTTAAAAAGATCCCGCACCCTGGCAGCTCCCATTCCTACAAACATCTCGACGAATTCAGAGCCGGAGATTGAGAAAAAAGGGACCTTTGATTCTCCTGCAACCGCTTTGGCCAGGAGGGTTTTACCGGTACCGGGCGGACCCACAAGCAGGGCGCCCTTTGGCATCTTTGCGCCAATTTCCTTGTATTTGCCCGGGTTGTGTAAAAAGTCCACTATTTCACTGAGGGCCTCTTTGGCCTCGTCCTGTCCTGCTACATCGTCAAATGTTGTACCGGTCTGGGCTTCGACATAAATTTTGGCATTGCTTTTGCCAAAGGTCATGGCATTCCCGGTTATCCTTTTCTGTAAGGACCTCATGAGCAGCTGCCCGACGCCCACAAACAGGAGGACGGGCAGGACCCAGTTGAGTATAAAATTCATAATCGGGGAATTCTCCTTCGGTATCACCCTGGAAAATTTCAGTTCCGGATATTGTTCCTTTAGCTGATACAGGCGATTGACCAATTCGGGATCATTCATGATACCCGTTACGTAAATCCGCTCCTTGCCTTTTGCATCCTCTGCGACAAAGGTGATCTGAGTTTCCTGAACTTCTACGGCTTTCACATTTCCTTTATCAATTTCAGACAAAAAAGTTCCATAATCCACCTGGATTACATTTCTCTCCAGGAAAATAGGAAAAACGAAGGCATTGAGCAAAGTGACAACAAGCATGGTCCCTAAATAAAACAGTATAATATATCTCAAAGGATTCTTTTCTTTCATCATACAACCTCCTTTTATCAAATGGAATCACCGTCGGTCAGGCTGATCTTTTTTAAGAGTTCATTATATTCCTGTAAACTCAGGATTATCTGGTTCAGCGTCTCTTCCGTCTCACTTTGAAGGCAGGACAGATACCTCTGATTGAGGGCTTGTTCAATTTTTACAGCCGTTTGAAAGCCTTTTTTCGTAAGGCTCACCTTTACAACCCTTTCATCATCCAAAGATCTGGACCGCTTGACTAAACCCATCTTTTCCAGCTTTTTGCACATGGCTGAAATATTGCCTCCTGCCATGTTCACGCACTTGCCCAAACGTCCCACCGTATGTTCTTCATTGTTTAAGAGTTCAAGGAGGATCCGAACCTGCATGAGCGTCAACCCGTATTGTTCAGCAATGGGCGTATAGATGTTGTTCATATTTTCAGCGATTTCCCTTGAAATGGCCCATATGGTTTTCCTTAGATCTGATATATGCATGGAACTCCCCCTTTCCTAAAGATCAAAGAAATTACTTATACTGTATAGATATTATATCATATAATATATGTGTTATTTGAATATGACGAAATTATGAACATTTTGTAAATTCTATACCCCGGCAAGGTATGCGGACTCTTCCTTGGCCCATGCTTATCTATAAAGAAATCAAAGATAATTGAAACATCTTCCTGACCAGGATCTTGAAACTGTGATAGAATATAGATAAGACAAAAGATAACTGAATAAGGGGGAGTGTACTTATGAAAAAGAAGGATACCATTTACCTCATCACCAAGGCTGATGATGTGGGAAGCAACCATTCGGCCAACAGAGCCTTTTATGACGGATACAAAAAGGGAATCCTGCGAAACGGTGTGATTATGATGACCTGTGCCTCGGCAAAAGAAGCCGCTGAGATGTTCAAAGATGAACCGGGCTTTTGTATGGGCTTGCACCTTACGATGAATGCGGAGTGGGACAACGTAAAATGGGGACCGGTACTCCCGGCTGAAAAAGTTCCTTCTATTGTAGATGAAAAGGGACATCTCTTTCAGACAACCAGGGCACTCTATGAAAACAAGCCACGCCTGGAAGACATTCTAAACGAAATGCAGGCTCAGCTGGACCTGGCCCGGAAATACGGTTTGAAAATCAAATTCGCCGACTGCCACATGGGTTTTTCATGGGTATTGAATAACCTGGAGAGTGAAATCAGCAAGTGGTGCCGGCGAAATGGGCTTCTAGAGCCCCATAAGATATTCAAACCGCTGCCGCAGGTAGAAGCCGCAGGGGATCCCGTTGAAAGGTTTATAGCGCGCCTTGAAGCTGCTGAGCCTGGAGTATACTTCATTCATATGGGACACCCGGCTTATGATACGCCGGAGATGAGAAACCTTGGCCATGAAGGTTATCCCGGTGATGTGGTTGCGGAGGAGAGGGATTGGGACAGGCGTAGACTCATGGATGACAGGATTCTTGAATATGTGAAGGAAAACAACATCGTGCCTATAACAATAGACGAAGCTTTGAAACTCATATAAACAGCCCTCAGGCAAAAGCCCAAGGGCACCATGATGCTGTCAATTTTTCCGGAGCTGCTCGATTGTTTATCAGCAGCTCTTTCATTTCATCGCAAAGCAATTTCACATCCTTAGCCCGGCTAAACAACCGAAGAAATTACATAGCAAAAGGAGCACACGGCTAAGCCAGGCAGAATTTTGACTCACCGCTTTTTTGTTGAAGTACCTGCAGCCTGTAAGAGATGAAATCTAGAACAGCTTTCGCCTCGTCAAAGCAACTGAAGAGATTGCACTGCGATTTCAACACACCGTTTCAATGAGGCGAAAGGTTTTAACTCATTCCCTTTTTGGTGAAATGAAACACCTGCCACCTATATAGGATAAGGCGGAAGACAGCTTCAGCCCCGTTATAAATTCAGTTGAAGATCGGGAGCGCTGAGATGGTCAATCGTGGCAAAGTCCAGGGTCCACCGGCCATTTTGGAGTACGAATTTATTGACGGCGCACATCTCAACCCTTACTCCCTTTGGAGGATCCGACAAAACCCTGGCGGATTGATAAACGGAAGCACCATGCCCTACGATCAATATCGACCCGCTGTAATGCTCCTGAATTTTGAGCAGAGTCCTTTTCACCCGGTCATATACATGGACTTCTTCATCAAGCTCCGGGAACCCAGGCATTGTGAATGGGATATAATCCTTATTCACCATGGGAAAAGCCTGGGCGGCTTCCTCCAATGACATGAGGGCGGGAAATTTCGAAAACCACTTTGGATTCAACCACTCAGAAAAACCCCATTCGATGTTCACTTGTTTTTTGAGCCTTTTGGCTATAATGCTCGCCGTCTCAAGAGCTCGATAAAAGGGAGATGAAAAAATCAGATCGAGCTTTTCACCGGCCAGGAGCTCTGCCGTTTCTTCCGCTTGTAAAATGCCCTTTTGCGATAGGGGCGTATCATCCGGCCTTTGGGCTGTTTTGCGCCAATCCGGGTCATCGAGGATCCGCTTATGACCATGGCGGACCAAAAATATCGTATGAATCATGACTTACTCTCCTTTGCCTATCCATATCACAGGCTTGTTTCGGTTTCATAGGGACAAGCCTTTTTTTGTGAAATTCAAAGAAGGAATCCCACTTCCTTTGGCATCCATCATTTGGATATAATCCCGAACATAACCCCGAAACACTTCTTCCTTTCCTTCAATGAACAGCAAATCCGTAGGCCTGATCAACTCCGGAGAACGATCGGATTTTAGAACATTGATCTTCATCAGCAGTTCAGAAACAAACTGTGAACAAAAATAACGCTGCTTGCGCTTCAAGGGCACCTGTAATCCGGCCGCTATCAAGCCCAGAAAGTTGTATCTAAAAAAATCCTGATATGCATCGAACCGGGCCAGTTCCTCCACTAAAATACGATACTGCTCCTCGGTGACGGGCAACCTGTATATGATACACTCACAATTCCTGAACTTTTTGTAAACTCCGGTGTACAGGCTTTCATGGACATATCCCCCCGAAAAGGGGTTGTCAGGGTTGACCCTGCCGAATGAATACATCGTGGTTAAGGATTCATCCATGCTTAAGGATACATGGACATATTTGAATCTAATAAATAGGCGAAGAAGCCTTGACAACCATGTTCCTGTCTTTGAAAAAACCAGATATATATACATTTTCTATCATACCTTTTTCATATTTCTTTTGTATATACAAAACATTGAACCGATGATTGCTTTTTTTGTATGAATATTGATATTTTAAAACACACCGGCGAGCCTGCAAATCTACTTCTCAAAATCCTTATACAGCAGGCTGGGTTGAATGCCCCTATTATTCTGATACTTGCCGCTGGAATATCTTTCATATTCCCCTTGTATGGTATGATAATAGATCTGGCAAATCTCAACGCCGGAATAGATTCTGATAGGCTGTATGCAGTGGATCTCTAAAGTCCAATAACCGCTAAAACCTACATCGCCGAAACCTGCCGTTACATGGATAAAGAGACCAAGCCTTCCGATGGAAGAACGGCCTTCCAGCATGGGCACAAATCCATCGGTCTTGGTATATTCCATTGTTCGTCCCAGATACAGCTTGCCCGGCTCCAGGAGCAGGCCTTCCTCCGGTATGATAATGCTTTTATACCTGTTCGGCCTTTTCATATCGAGGACCTCTTCTTCGTAAACCAATAGCTCGTTATGCAGGCGAAGGTTGTAGCTGTTGGGGTTTAAACGCTTTTCATCAAAGGGGTCGATGATAATCTCCTTCCCCATATGCTTCTTTATTTCAAGTCCGGACAGAATCATAAAGCTCGCCTCCAAAATTTGAGAAACACCGAATTTCTGTATATAATGACTTTCATCTCTCTTCCCTTTACCAAGAAAGTAGTTTCGGCTACCATTATATCAAAAAGGCTTAAGCCTATAAACCCTCATTTTCGTATGATATAGGTACTCACTGTCAATACCGGCTGAACAGAACCTTTTAAAGCCCGTCCGTCTCTGTTAAAATAGAATTGTTCAGCTTTCTCAAAGGAGGAATCCAAAATAGAGCTCAAGGAAAAAGCCAAGGCCCTGCCTTCCTCTCCCGGCGTTTACCTCATGAAAGATTCCCTTGGCAATATCATTTACGTCGGGAAGTCTAAAAAATTGAAAAACAGGGTTTTATCCTATTTCCAAAATTCCAATGCCCACTCACCAAAGGTTGAAAATCTTGTGAAAAATACCAAAGATTTTGATTATATTTTAACCGATACCGAGTTCGAAGCCTTTATGCTGGAATGCAAACTGATCAAGGAACTAAAGCCCATGTACAATAAAAAAATGAAAACTCCCCTGTCCTATGTATATATCGGGATACAAACGGAGCAAGACTTCGGCAGCATCGATGTTGTCGATAGCATTTCCGATCAAGATTACGACCTTTATTTCGGTCCCTATACCAATAAAAAAACCGCTGAGAGAGCACTGGAAGGCATAAAGGAATTCTGCAAAATTCTTTGCAGCAATCCAACCAGGAATCATTCCCCATGCTTGAATTATTCTATGGGACTGTGTATAGGTCTGTGCCGGAAAAATGATGCCGCTTTGCAGTACCGCAGCATCGTTCATAGAATCTTTGGTTTGCTTCGAAATACCGACAGGAGCATACTCAATGAAATGGAACGGGAAATGCTGAAGGCTGCCGAAAGATTTGATTTTGAAACTGCTGCCAAATATCGTGATATTATAGATTCGGTGAAATTCCTCATCAATAAAGAAAAGGTGATCGAATTCACGAAAAAAATCAAATGATTGTTATTGTTGAGGTTTTGAAGGATTCTGCAATAAAGCTTTTCCTGGTCATGAGAGGCAGAATACTGTTTAGTGACAGAATGGATCTGCACTCTACAGGCATTGAACAATTGACCAAGATCATCGCAATGAATATTCAAAAATGGGCCAAAGCGAATTCCTGCGATCAAAGGATAGGGAAAGATGAAATAGATGAGGCGCAGATTATTTTTAGCTATCTAAAAAGCAGCCCTTGTCGCTATATGATTATTCCGGAAAAATGGCTTTGTTCAAAAGATAAGACCGTTTTGGAAAATAGCCTGAATCGTTTTTTATCCACTCTAATGGAAATGAACAAAGATTCGCATACCAAATAAGCTCATAAGAGAAATAGTGCCCGAATATCCAGGTTCGGGCACTATTTTGTTAGTGCTTGGGCTGCTGGGGATTATCAAAACTTGGGGGCTGAGGGTTATTGAGATTGAAGTGTTTTCCCGGTGAAGACAAATCAAAATACAGTTTGGAATCTTTCGTTACTCCCCAGTCCTTCTGCGAGCCGCTGTCCTGAATCCTGTTAAAGGCTTCTCTAAACAGGGTATTGTGGGCCTCTTCTCTATTCAGCAGAAAATCAATGGTCTCCCGAACACCCTTGTCATTGATCTGCCTGTAGAGATACTCATACACTACCTTTGCTCTTTGTTCAGCTGCAATGTTTGATAGAAGATCGGCAGCAAGATCGCCGGTTTCATTCACATATGCAGCGGTCCAGGGATAACCTGAAGCATTGGCCAGCATCGGCGTAAGCCCGGTCAGAACATGGGATTCCACCTGTCCTACTGTTGCATCCTGAGCATCCAGATTATGACCGTTCAGCATGTTTATCGTGGCAGCCACCATTTCCATATGGCTCAACTCTTCTGCTGCTATGTCCAGAAACAAGTCCCTTATGGAAGGATCCTTGATGCGGAAGCTTTGTGAGAGATACTGCATAGCGGCTTTGAGTTCCCCTTGCGGTCCTCCCAGCTGTTCCTGCAGCATCGAAGCATAATTGGGATTCGGTCTATCTACTTTCACTTCATGCAACAACTGTTTTTCATGCTTGAACATATCTTCAGCTCCTTGTTCCTTTTTATCTGATTAATGCCCTCTTAGTTTGCCCAATGCTCTGTCAAAATATAGACCCGGGCAGATGTGATCTTTATCCTTGTTTTGGAGTGAAAGATTTGCTCAACATCATTTCTACAGCAGGAGTTTCAACAAACACTAAGCCAGGCGGGAGATTTAGAATCGCCGTCCTTTATGGAATTAGGTACCTACTGCCCAAAAAGATCCCTTTAGATTCGTTAAAAAATGCACCCTCATATGGCGACTAAACCATTTGAGAGTGCATTTTCCAATTTTTGTTTCTTTAATTGTCGTCTTTTTCGTAATACTTTATCAAAGCCTGGGTTCCCAAATCTCCCAGTGAATCCTCCTTTGCCAGGGTCTCATACATTTTCAGCACTTCGGTCAAAACATTCAGGTTCAAGTTGGCATCCTTTGCTTCTTCCGCGGCAATTTTCATATCCTTGATAAAATGCTTGATGAAAAATCCCGGGTTAAAATCACCGTTTATGATCTTAAGCCCATTGTTCGAGAGCTGCCAGCTCCCGGCTGCGCCTGCACTGATGCTGTCCAGCATGGTTTTAAGGTCAAGGCCGACAGCCCTGGCATAGGAAATCGCCTCGCAGACACTGGCGATGGTCCCGGTGATGGCGATTTGATTTGCCATCTTGGTGTGCTGGCCAAAACCGGCAGGCCCTTCATAGATGATATTGGTTCCCAGGGCTTTGAAAATGGGCAGACACCTGTCGAAGATCTCCCGGTCTCCCCCGACCATGATGGACAAAGTGCCCTTTTGGGCCCCTATATCACCGCCTGACACCGGAGCATCCAGGGCAAAGAGGCCCCTTTTCTTGCTCTCTTCATAGATCCTCTTGCTGAGCTTCGGGCTGGTGGTCGTCATGTCGATAAGACAGCAGCCTGCTTTGGCATTGTTGATAATCCCCTTTTCCCCGAAATAGACCTCTTCCACGTCTTTGGGATATCCCACCATTGTGATTACGGCATCTGCATCCTTTACGCATTCCGCAATCGTGTCACACCAATGGGCTCCTTCTTCAATCACATCCAAAGCCTTGCTTCTCGTTCGGGTGTAGATAAAAAGCTCAAAGCCATTTTTCATAAGGTTTCGTACCATGGGTTTTCCCATGACGCCGATACCGATAAAAGCGATTTTTTTCATTTGCAACACCACCTATAAACAAAATCTCGAAGGATCACAGATCCCGGCCTTCGGCTGTCCAATGTTCATAAAATTCGACTCCACGCCACTTTCCGGAAAGGATGCCGCGAAGCGTCGTCTGATGGCTCACCCATTCATCCATACGGGTCAAACCACAGCTCAGCCAATCCCTGTAGAAATCGCGGATTTCCTCTGCATCGCGAATCCCCTGGAGCTTGGCTTTACGTATCAAGCGAACATATCGAATCGCCAGCCGTGCTTTGAATACCCGGTATTGATAAAGGGGTTGTCCTGCCACTGCCGCCTCTGCCCTGTCAAAGATCTTATCATAGACATCCAGCATATCCTCGGTCAGGAAAGGGGCCACCGGATGATCGTTAAATCCCACATGAATATTCTCCTTCTCAACCTTGTCGGTGAGGGTTCGGATATATTCTCTGATATAGGGAGCGGCAGGCCCATAGTAAAACTCCAGGAACTCCGTCATATGGCGTTCCACATCGGTATAGGGATCCCAGAGCAGCTTTGAGATGATATAAGCCCGGAGCTCATTCAAATCTACTCCGCCGCCGAAAGCACTGTTCCCCTGCTCAAAGACTCCTTTTACGTTGTTCCGGACAAAGGCTTGCATATTGGGCTGCAGGGCATTCCAATTGGGATGGGGTGTAGGATAATGGGCGAAACAGGTCGTATAATCCCATATATACATACGATTACAGATCTTGCCCCATTCCTCCAGGTCGGTTATGAAATTTGACAGGCTGCCGTCGGGTCGTTTGACTGCCCGCTTTGCATCATCACATTTTTCAAAGGGATGGGCAAAGCAGCATTCAATGGAACACAGCCTCACACAGACATTATGCCGCGGCCGGGTGATCTTTGGCGCAGGGCGCGTGTATTGGTAGGCCAGGGTATCGAAAATGACATCCGGAAACTCTGGCTCCAATGCCTCTGCAATGGCGTTGACAAACCTGAGAAGGGTCCCGGCAGGCGAACCCTCTTCCTTATCAATTTTCAGGCACTGCTCGCAGGTGCAGTTGCCGTACCAGTCGTTCTGGGATATGGAAATGATCCGGGCTTCGGGATGATCCAGGAGAGCCTGGCGCACGCTCTCGATGCTGATCCGGAGCACATCGGGATTGGTCAGGCAGAGCTGAAAGCGATGGCTGAGGGTGGGCCTTTCCCCGTTTACCAGAGCGTAGTACTCCGGATGTTCAGCAGCATACTTCTCCGGAGGTACCAGTTGCGAAAATGTATGTACAAACCATGCGTAACTTAAATTCCCGCCTTGATTCTCCTTTATCCGGTGATGGGCTCCGTTGAGCCGGCATTTCACGGCAAACTGAGGATATTTGATCAAATCAGAGTAGTTGTGTTCCCTGTATTCCAAAATCGGCACCTGGGTTTCGTTCAATTCCGGCAGCTCCAGAGTCGTAAAAACGGGCACTTTTTCACATTGGGGCGTAAAGAACCGGCAGCCCAGTTTCTCAAGGAATTCATAGACACCGTATATGACGCCGCGCTTGCCGCCGGTAATGGTGAGATTCCCTCCTTCGGTATAAAGCCGAAATCCATCTTCCCCAAGCTCTGTCTTGTCCCGGCGCTCCAGTTTTATGACCGGAATATCCATCCCTTCCGGAACCACTTCAAATACTGCAGCGGTCATCAATCCCAGATAGTACCTCAGCTCATTGGCTGCGTACTCAACCTGCGGTGCGGGATCCGATCCAACGGCTATCGCCATACAGGCCTTTCCATCTTTCGCTATATAATGCTTTTCCATTCCACATCCTCCTTTATCTAAATTATATTAAAAATCCATGCAACCCGCCTCAAATGAATCTGCCGCAAAACGCGGCGGTAGTTTGGTCAATTTCATATTCCGGGTTCCGATTCCCCTGAGCTTGCTGCGCCGTCCATGCTAGGTCGTCCACTGGGCCGGAATAATCGATGACTCGAACGACAAAGGGTTTTAGGGATCATCTTGAGATATTTTGCCCTGCTGCGGAAATTCGTTTACTTGGGATGTGTACAAAAATCAGTTTTCTTACATGAAGGACATTTTAATCTTAAAACTCCACTGCCGTCTCTTATGATAGGCCCGGGTTTAAACATCAAGCTATACCATTTCTTCCTGAATATATGCCCGCAGTTGGGGCACGCGTACGGCTCTTTAGAATTCAGCACTCCGCCTATGACCAAGGTCAGAATAAGCACTGCAAAGCTTATAATAGATATCACTATTGCTTCCATAAATAACACTCCTTTTATTAGGGCGTTATATCAGTACTTGAAAGCTTATTCAAGCTTTCACCCGATTCATCATCATATCAAATATTCGGGATCTGCCAATCGATTTCCTCAAGGCCGTGCTCCCTTAAAAAGCGATTGGCTTTGGAGAAATGCCTGCAGCCAAAGAACCCCCTGTCAGCCGAAAGGGGACTTGGATGCGCCGCTGTCAAAACCAAGTGCTTTGGATTGGTCAGGTATTTTTCCTTGGATTTGGCATTATTTCCCCACAAGAGGTATACCACAGGACTGTCCTTTTTATTTAGCAATTGGATGATTGCATCGGTAAAAATCTCCCAGCCTTTATTCCTGTGGGAATTGGGCCGATTGGCCACTACCGTTAGGCTTGTATTTAAGAGCAGGACTCCCTGCTTGGCCCAATGCTCCAAATATCCGTTGTTGGGTATATAGCAGCCCAGATCATCCGCCAGTTCCTTATAGATGTTCAGCAAAGAAGGCGGAATATCCACTCCCTTTTGTACCGAAAAGGCCAAACCATGGGCCTGGTTTTCCCCATGATAAGGATCCTGGCCCAGGATGACTACCTTCACGTCCTTATAAGCAGTCAGTTTCAAAGCCTCAAAAATCTTATACATATCGGGATAAACGACCTTGGTGCTGTATTCCCGCTTTAAAAATTCCCTCAATTTCAAATAATATTCCTTTTTAAATTCATCCTTCAATAACTCATCCCAATCATTTCCGAACTTCACCATCATCCATCACTCTTTCAATCTTTTTCTTTCGTCAGATTGTCGGTGGGTCTATCCAACTGCCATATCATGTCTCCGTCTTTTTCCCACTTGCGAATAAGCTTCCAATAGAATTTATAGGCGGAAGGCACGGAGTAGCTCTTCTCAATCTCCTGCGGGCTTGCCCATATAAAGCCCTGATCGTCTTCCTCCTTCTCTGCAAAAACGGCGTATCCGATCATATGCCATTCCCTGTGGGTAAACAGATGCTTTGCGCTGCCAAGGGGAATAAGCCTTCTTGGCTGCATACCCCATCCTTTCAACGTCTCTATGCATTCGCTCCCGGATAAATGCCCGTCTACATGGGGGAATTCCCACAGCTTCGACAAAAGTCCCTTATTCGGCCTTTGCCTTATGGCAATTTTATCACGATAAAGGATGAGAAAAACAGTCTTTTGCTCAATCATTCTCTCCTTTTTCTTTTCTTTGACGGGAATCGCATCTGCAATTCCCAGCCGATATCCTTCGCACAGGGACTGAAGGGGACACTTTTGGCATTGGGGTTCTCCATTTGGTAGACAAACATTGGCACCTAAATCCATCAAAGCCTGGTTAAAATCCCCTACCCGGCTGGATGGCAATGCCTGCCATAGCCAATCCTCTATCTCTTTTTTTACAGTCGTCTTTGTAATATCTCCCGTGTTGGCCGTCAGCCGAGATATCACCCTCAGGACATTTCCGTCCACAGCCGGAACCCTGGCCTGAAAAGCGATTGAAGCAATGGCTCCTGCCGTATAGGGGCCGATTCCGGGCAAAGCTTTCAGCTTTTCGGGATCTGATGGAATATTTCCCCCAAATTTCTCCATGATCAAGTTGGCCGCTTTTTTCAAATTCATTGCACGGTTGTAATAGCCCAGGCCCTGCCAGAGCTTCAGCAGCCGATCATCGGATATCTTGGCCAGGGATTCAATGTCCGGGACTTCTTCCATGAACTTTTCAAAATAGGGCAACACCGCATCTACCCTGGTCTGCTGGAGCATAATTTCAGAAATCCATACCCGGTACGGAGTAGGATTGTCCCTCCACGGCAAGGTGCGAGCGTTCCGGTCATACCATCTTAAGAGTTTTTCTTGAAATTGCTTCAAAAATTCTTGCTTCATTTCTTATCCCCTTGTTTTGTTTGTCCGGTTCCGGGTCTTTGTACAATAAATTTTTCATAATGGAACTTCCCCTTTTCCATTCTATCCTAATCATGAAATTTAATCAATCGCACAATTCAAATTGAAATGTGGGATAGATTCTATCGTTTTGAAAATACTATAGGTGGAGGTGTTGATCATGAACATCAATTTGACAACAAAAGAAAGAATGCTATTAGAGGATCAAAAAAGCCATGAAGAGATCTGCGTTCAAAAGTATACCAGCTATGCAAACCAGGCATCATGCCCCCAACTGAAGCAAATGTTCAGCAACTTTGCAAACAATGAACAACAGCACTTAAATACCATTAATCAACTGCTCAGCGGGCAGGTACCGGCAACGAATCAGCAAAGCGGCGGAGCCGCAAAGCAGCAGGCGAATGTCCAACCACAGGCATCTTTTATCAACAACCAGTCAGACCAGGCCCTCTGCACCGATATGCTCATGACAGAAAAATATGTATCCGGTGTATATGACACAGCCATATTTGAATTCAAGGATCCACAGGTCCGAGATGTACTCAGTCACATTCAAAAAGAAGAACAAAAGC
>Ga0134092_1001236_pt1 | contig 22813 bp, 17 predicted proteins | sample 3_6taG_FD_94454 | JGI IMG/M metagenome (GOLD analysis project Ga0134092, IMG submission 94454) | Switchgrass degrading microbial communities from high solid loading bioreactors in New Hampshire, USA - 3_6_20_6_A3 metaG | ecosystem: Engineered > Bioreactor > Semi-continuous > Anaerobic >... | reverse complement strand
TTTTACGAAATAAACTTTTTTTCCTGCACTGGCTTTTTGCTGAACCACTCCAGGAATTGTTGCATTGTATTGTTTGATTTGTTCAGGCCATGGATAGTAATCGGCTACAAATATTGTTACATTGGGCTTAGTTCTAAAAATCTGGTCTATCAAATTGCTAAGTCCTTCAGTGTTCACTCTTCCCTGTAAAACATCATTACCGCCTATCCAAAGCAGTACTACATCAGGATTGTATGTATTGAGCCAATTGTCTATATTGCTTGCTATCTGAGGAATTGTCCATCCCGAGTGTCCTTCATTGTCCTTGTCGGGCAAAGAGTTGGGGCCGCGTCTATTGGATCCGACAAAATCAATGCTTAAGCCTGCCTCTGTATATAACCTGTACAATTCTGTACGGTATCCTCCCATGTCAGGGTCTCCCATACCTTCGGTACAAGAATCTCCAACAGGCATTATTTTTATTGTCCTGCCCGCTCCTAATGATGGAACCGAAAACATTCCGCCTATAATGGCACTAAGCAAAAATAGTGAAAGTATTATTTTACTTGCTCTTAATTTGAATTTAAGCATTCATTATTCCCTCCCAATTTCTAAACTCTTATTGAAATAATTTTAATTAATAAAAGTTTTCAAACAAATCAAATAACATAATAAATTTTTTTCTTATCCCGCAATCTCTATAAAATCTTTCTCGGGATACCGGTTTACTGCTAATAGTATTAAACCAAAAATTTTGCCTTTAGGTTATAGAATCAACTGGTATCTACTGAAGACTGCTCGGAAAACTTGTAGTTAACAGGTAAATCAAACCTGCTTACTAACTTAGCTTCCTTACCCATAATTACACTCCTTTCCCTTGAAATTTTTTATTTATGAAAAAATTTATATAAGTAATAAACTTTTTTACGTTATTTAACTTCAATCTCTTTGTATGTAGCATCTTCCTTATCAGCATCGGAAACAATTTCATCCACCTGAAGTATATAATTTTTATGCCTTATATATCTATCAGGATATTTGAAGGATTGAAACGAAGTTAAATTTTCATCCGCCAACCCAGGTACTTTTTTAAAAGTTGCATTCTCCTTAAAATCCTTTGAACCGTCAAAGGGTTTAAGAACGATTTTAAAATTCTCATTTTTAAGATAAAAACCCGGAAAATTCTTTGACTCAAAGGAAATACAATCCTGGTCTGCCAAGCCTGGAACTATTTTAAACACACAATCCTCGGGCAATATACCATTGGCTGAAATATAGGCATCAAAATGTATCTTGTGTTGTATAAACTGGCCAGGATAATTATAGGCTTCAAATTTCATATATACTGAATTCGATGCTTGTCCCGGCGGCATAAATGGCGATATAAACGGCAACGTCGGTATAGGCATAGGCATTATTCCAGGTATTGATGTTGGTATTGATGTCTGAACTGGTTTCGATGTATAAATTGGTTTTGGCGTTGTAATTGGTGTTGCTATTGGTGTTGATATTATTGCCGATTTTAACGTTGTCATTGGCGTTGGTGTCGGCATTGATTTTGCTATAGTTGGTGTTTGGGATGGAGTTACATTTATAACTTCTTGAGTACTTAATTGGGCAGATGGCGTAGAAGATGCATTGTTTTCATTATCCTCATCTTTAAAAGTTGAAACAGTAGGCGCAGGTGTAGTAATAAGATTATTCTTTGATTCTTGCTCCTTCTTCCATTCTATCAATTGATTAATACTAATGTTTCTAGCTTCTTCAATAGAAAACCCATTTATATTTTCCTTCAATTCGTTAAACAATTTATACCTTCCGGTGGAAATTCCTCTTTCATTTGCATCTTCTCTTTCAGATTTACTGGCTTGTACAATATAAATATCAACCTCACCTTTTTTTTCTATATTATCTTTCAATGAACTTACTATTGCATCGAGTTTTTTCCTACCGGCTTGATACTTGCCACTATCTTCTTTATCGCTGTTTAAAGTACTTGAAAGCAATATATATTCTTTTTCATTTTCAGACACAACTCCATTGCTTTTTGCCAAATTAATTATTTTATCAACAACTTGCAAAACCTCCATATTTTTGATATCAATATTTTTTATCAGAGGCTTTGCATCCTCATTTAACGGAGTCAACCCTAAAACCATTCCGTCTTCATCAATTTCTATATCAAGGCTGGGATTAATATCAACTCCAATATAAGCAAAAGCTTTGGAATCATAAATAATATCACCAATATTGCTTATTCCTATTAATCTTAGAGCGACAGCTAAAACCAATAAAATACAAGCTGCACTAGATATTAGTTTTACACCGATAGTACCTTTACTAATAATATCTGTCTTGGTAAATTCAATATGTTTTCCCACATATATAGCAGGAGTTCTTTTTATGTAAAAGCATTGAAAGTCATCAGTAGTAACTATAGCTCTATTTTTTGTCAGCTTTATAACAATTCCTTCATATTTCATTTATACCCTCCTAAATCCCAAATACTAATATGATCGATGGATAGCACAATTAGCATATTTTATTTAAATACATCTTAAAATTCCTGTAGTCATTCCCATATATTAAGCACAAGCAAATTATAAACTCTCTGTTTCTTTCAACAGTTTTCGGATGAACATCGATTATTTTTGAAAGTTCTTTCATGTAGAAGTATTTTTTGTTTTTCAATTTATCGTAGATTACCTTGTTTTCAACTATTTTTTTAGCTATACTTATACAAGTCTGTTTTGAATCTTTATGCTTAGGCATATAGTCCGGAAGCTTTTCTATATTTAGCCCGAAATCTTTCAATTGATTTGAAAAATCCCTTAGCTCACAAATAAGTTCATATCTATCCATTTCAGTCCCAAAGCTGGATGAATTTAAATGGGCCTCAAACTCATTTTCATTGTCAAAATATGAAAATGGAATTTCCTTTTTGCAAACAGCTGATATTTTTCTGAAATAATCCACCATTCTTCTCTTTATCACCATTTCTGCAAATTTAATAAAACTTTTCCCTTTATTAACATCAAACTTTTCTATTGCCTCATCAAAAGCCATTAAACCTATGCTATATTCATCACTATTTTTCATATCAACTATCTTTGATGAATAAAAACTAGAAACAACTTTTAATATAAACGGTATGTAATCTTCGATGAATTTCTCTTTTAATTGCTTGTCCCCTTTTTTTATTTTTTCAATAATATGTGTAGCTGTTTCATCGGCATAATTTATAATAGCTGAAATAAATAGCATGTTTACATTACCTCTCAATAAATTAATAAATAATCTTCCATTTCTGTTTATTAAAATTATCTAATAAAACCATCCAATTCAATTATTTAGTCGTAAAACTCTATAAATTAATATTTCTGAAATGCAACCGCAAAAGTTTTCAAGACTTAAATCCGTTTTTATCTTCTGGTCATTTTATATATTCGAAATGGCATTTTCATTTATGTTCGGAATTTTGCATACCGGATGAAATATTTTTCGAAAAGTTTTTTATTATGTAACTCTATAATAATAATATCATTTTAGATATAAAAATAAAATTTATCTATAAGTTTATTATTCTTTCCACTCACTACCACGAATTTTTATTTCAATAGGAAACATAATAATAGTGTAGGGTTCATGATGATTGAGCCAAGATTGTTATAGGGTCATAGATAACTAGGCTTTATAACAGTCGGCCAAAGGTTAATGTCAGGTTTCGCTTTTGCTTAAGCTTGGTATTAGCCGGCGGGCAGAGTATTATATGTTCTGTAAGGCTATATTGTAGTAGTAAGTACTATTGCAGTATGGTTGACAGGGATGTATAATATTCGAGCTAAGATTATCAGGGTTTTCGCAGGCATTGATTTTAATGACATTAGCCTACCTATTAACATGGTAGTCCCTGTGGCATAAATTTCGATGCTGGAGGTTTATTGCAGTCGAAAGGCTGCAACCGGCTTCCAAGAGATTCCTGATAATCGAGCAAAGGTTGATATAGGTCTTGTAAAGCTTTATTGCAGTCGAAAGATTGTAATAGGGTTGTCAGAGATTTATATCAGCCGGAGTTAAGATCATCATGGGCTCTACAAATTATTTAATGCCTTAAGAGCAACATCGGGTATGTTTGTTATTATACCGTTCACTCCAAGTTTAGCCAGTTTCTTCATTTCAACCACATCATCTACTGTATAGGTATGTATTTTAATATTTCCTTTGACAGCAGCTTCTTTCATATCCTTTGTTACGTCTTTATACCAAGGATGGATGGCATCTATTTTGAACAGCTTGGCAAGTAAAATAAATTCCTTTGCAGGTGAAGAATATAAGATACCGGTTGGTATATCTTTGTCTAATCTTTTTATTGTTAAAAGGCTGAGTGTGCTAAAGGAAGATACTATAATTTTATTTCTTATATCAAATTTATCTATCAGCTCGACAACCCTTTTCTCAATTGAATTAAACTGGAACCATTCCTTTTTTATCTCAACATTGATCAATCCGTCCCAATCCTTTAAATAATCAAAAACCTCTTCCAATGTGCAAATTGGTTCATTTTTAAACTCTTTGGAAAACCAGCTTCCAAAGTCCAGAGTTTTAAGCTGTTCCAAAGTCATACTGCTAACTTTTCCATTTCCATTACTTGTTCTGTTTACCGTTGTATCGTGGATTACAACCACATGCCCATCCTTTGAAAGTTGTACATCTATTTCAATGCCATCGGATCCCAATTGAACTGCTTTTTTAATAGCACTCATTGTATTTTCCGGTGCATAGGCTGATGCTCCTCTATGAGCTATAACTAGCGGTCTGTTCATATATACCCCACCTAACTTGATTTAAGACTGTAGATTATTTCGAATCCTTTTCATTTACCCCTAAATTTTAAGCCAAACGTATTTTTATGATTACTAAAGCAAATATATTCAATACGAATATATTAACATAATACTCATTTATCACTGTTTATGTGATATAATTTCTATTATTGTATCAATTTAACATCATTAAATCCAGTAAATATAATCGGCAATCATTTCAAAATCTTTACAGTGCAATGAAAAAACTGATCACTCCCGCCAATAATATATAATTACATGTAAAAAAACCCTGATGCAAAACTCCTACACCAGGGCTAAATATTTAAATTCACAAAATTCCAATCATATTTATAACTATTTTACCTGTAGTGCACATTAACGACTTTTTTAGTAGCTTTTAAATCAAATTTACATTGAACAATTTATTATTTTAGTTCACATACTATGTATGTCTTACAATTCTTAAGTAAAATAATTCATGCTTCTAAATTTGTTGTGTAGTTCAACATTTTACTTAAATAATACTAGCTAAAGTCCTCTTGCAGCCTTTTCATATCCAATTTATCATAATTTTTGCAAACGCGGATAATTTCTTCTCGAACTTCCATCAAGGCAAACCCTAATAAGTTCTGACCTTTCCACTGTAAAGGATTTTCTACATTCTCATCATCAGCCGCCATTCCTATTCCCCAAATCTTATCATATGGACTTGCCTCTACAAGTACTCTATTTTTTGTTTCAACCAAAAACCGTCTAAGCTCTTTATTTTGAATGAACTTTGCATAATTTCCGTTGAGTATTATGGAGTAGCGTTTTTTCTTCCATACCTCTTCATCAAAATTCCTAACTTTTCTACCTAATGCTTTAATTTGCTTGGGATTCTTATTTTTTAATATCTCCTCTAATATTTCTTCATCTCCAAAGATCCTTGCCTTTTCTGCCATCATATACTGTTCCATGCAACAATATGTATAAATATCTACTGTAAAATCAGATTTCCACCACTGGCTCAAGCAGGATTTTGTAATGCTGCCATCACGAGACGGTTGATGGCCCCAGAAAAACAAATACTCTATTTTTTTACCTTCTCGAAAATCCTTTTGTAAATCAACTAAAGAATATTTCATTTTTCCGCCTTCATTCCATTGAAGGCAGCCTTCATCATCATAAAAATCCTCTTCGGCAAAATCCTCATCATACCACCCCTGCCAACCTTTCGGTGTAGGAAACATCTGCTGGAATTGCTTTTGCTCCTCTATGGTAAGTGCATCATACCAATCAATAAATTTATATATGTAATCTTCTCCATATCCCATCCTCCATCCGATGCTGCCCCTTGGAATGTGAGGATACATTAGCCATGGAGGAGCTATAGGGTTTTGAATATCATATATATTCTTCATAATATTTCTCCTTCAGTTGTTAGAATTCTTTTCAAGAAAGCCGGATATAGTCACTTTATCCCACATACAGCACACATTTTTGTTCTGGGTGTTCTTAACGTCTTTCCGTAATATTTACACGGCTAAACAAATACATTAGCAAGGTCAACACGATCAAATTATATTGTTAGATATGTTTCATTCTGCTTTATATCTATAGTACAATCATGAAATTTTATTTCAACTACACACTGTTTACTTATTCTTGTGAGTATTTATTTGACACTAAAGGATAAGAGTAAATTTCTATATCACTATCGATAAAACCTCTTCTTTGAGCACCCAATAATGTATTATACATATTTTCTCTACCAACAGAGTTATCAGTATGGATATATATTTTTTCTACTCTCAAACCCTTTTCACAAATATATTTAACTAAATCGTAACCCGTAGGAAGTAAATTTCCATGTTCATCAACCCCTAAATCATGATCCAGGGAGAGAATTTCAATTCGAAAATTATCAAGATAGTATTTAGCCTCATCTACCGTCCTTGCTATTACAAAACCTTTCGGACAATCACGTAAATCATCAAGATATAAATTTATTTTTTGTTTCATGACAATTACTTCTCCTAAAGTTCATCTTATTGATACACTTAAATATAGCAAATATCTTCCCACACCCGATTATTTTGGATGTGTCATATAGAATCAATCTAAAATTCCTGTTAGGTACACCTTTTTCCAGAAAACAATTTCATAAAGTGCGTCCTTTGAAATCATCCCCCTATCAAGTGGATACATAATTCCATCAAAAGCATTTAACTCAGGCAGGTCACTATTGGTCAACGGTAAATATGACATCTCTGTTGGTTTTTGCAACCTTCTCATAAAACTCCTTAATACATTCAAACCATTCCCATGTATACTCAAAATCCTCGTCATTTAATTCTTCCGCATAATCATCATTAATTCGGTAATATAAGTCCCGTAACTTTTCCTTACTTATTGATGAGATTTCTCTTGCAATTTCCTTAACCAAGTCATTATTTTTTAACGATACATAGTAATCCGGTTCAGTATTTAAAATCTCTCCGCCAAAAATTATAGAATTTAATGGTGCTTTCCCACCAAACAGTTCAAGTTTCCCATCATCAAAGCATCTATGTATTGCATCCCACGCCTTATCAGTCTCACATAACCAATCTTCATCCCATTCTTCCTCAATATTCTCTTGAATGTATTCAACCAATTCATTATCATCTTCACAATTTCTTAATTTTTTGGTTTCAGACGGTTTAATTGCAAAAAGTACTCCTCGACAAGCCATTTTCTAATCCCTTTCTATCTAAAATTATTAAATTTTATAAAAGTCAACTCTTTCTTGAAGCAGTAATTTTTCTTATCCGCTTTAAAATCCGTTTGCCCTCATTAGGTTCAAAACGATTATCCAAAAACTCATTAACTTCCCGCAGACTTTTCGGTCGATATCCCGGACCACCACACCCACAAGAATGATAAGTAATACCTTCTTGATATAATATCTTAACTTTTTTCCACTGTTTTATATCACTATGTTTTGGTGCTTTAAAGTCATGTCCCATATTAGCCATTGGTTTTCTACATTGAGGGCATAGATATTTTCTATTTTTAACATCTTGCTCCGATAATTCAACAGCTGACCTCTGCTTATAAGACTTTCTGCAATCAAAGCATGCATAAATATCTTTATAAGGTCCATACATAGCATATCTGCACATAACATTCACCTCAGTTTTAACACTTAAAGGGTGTAAACAGTACAATTTATCTCTTTTATTTAATTATACTGAAAATTTTGGTATTTGCTAAGTAAATTTATAAATAACACTTAAATTAATACTGTTACTCCTGTAAACATTATACCATTCTATATTATTTCAGCACCAATGACATTATCAGTAAATTAATGCTATAATATAACTATAGCATTAATTTTATAGTAAAAACATTAATTAAATATGTGTAAAAATTACACTATTAAAGCAAAGCATAGTGCCTAAAACATAAACAGCCATAGGATCATATACGGTTCATAAATGATGTTGAAAAGATTACATGCAATAAATTTGTTGTAGACAAGGCACAATCATCATAGTTTCTACTGGAGGTAAAAATGGGCTTGACTTATCGTTTTAAATGCAACAACTGCGAATATAATTTCTTTACATCCGGTCCTTGGGAATTCCGGTGGGACAAATACGGCAAAATAGAATATTGCGGTCATCCATTGGAGATAGAATCAAACTTGGAGTTGATGGTCTATATGGCCATCTGTATTGTGTAGAATGTAACTCTATGTCGGAAATTATTCTATTGGAATATAAAAAAAGAGTATTCACTATAGCTGATGTATGGGGTAGCCATACTGAACTAAAGCCCGGTTATTCTCACGATGAATTTAAGATGTATTTAAAGCAGAGTACATATGATTTCAAACTCAAAACTCCAAAAGCTAATCCTGATAAAAAAATCCGTTGTCCGCAATGTAATGTAACTAATATGCTCTTTTTAGTGCCATATCACCCTTTTGAAATGGATTGTTCCAAATGTAATATTGGAAAAATTCATCTCGGACCAATAAATATTTTATAAACTCAAATAAAACAACACTAATAAAGCCAAGTCTTTGAGCATTCTAAGAATTGAGTATATGCTCTGTAAACATAAATATTTCATTATTTCCAGTTCATTATGAATATATTAACATAATACTCATTCATCATTACTTATGTGATATTATATTTATATAATTATATCAATTTAACAGTATTGCATCTAGTAAATATAATCGCCAATCATTTCAACATCTTTACATTCATTTTATAAATAGAAAATAAGGGAAAGATTTAGTCTTTCCCAAATACAAACTCTAACGCAACTTTATCTCAATCCGCCAAATTACTCTATCTATCACATCAATTTTACTCTTCCAATACCAAGAATTTTACATCCAAAATTAAGCTTAAATTCATACCCCTCTTTTATTGTTTCTTTTATGTATTCAAATTTATCACCATAAGGTAATTGTATAATAACTTCGTGCCATTCTCCCTTTTTGAGCGGTTTGTTAGCTAAAATTTTTGACATAACAAATTTTCCGTCCATGTTAAGTTGTGGCATCATTCCCGACCATCCATCACCTTTCATGGCACCACCATTTTCTTCATATAGATATATATCTGCCACAAATTCCAACATATTTGTTCCTCCATCTAATTAAAATACATGCTGTAAATCAATCAAGTTATTGTTAAATATTTCCAATAAATCTCCTGGTACTGTAAGTGAACCGCTCTTTAAAGTAAATGTATCCAATGGTGTAAAATCTAATTTTACAAATACATCTTTTGGTATTCTTGCTTTAAAAATTGCTGCCGATTCAGGAAGACTATCTGTTAATTCCAGTATTTCATCAAACGAGAAACCAAATTGCTTACCTGAATAAGCATGTTCAACAACATTGAATCTATTTGTATTAATAATATCGTAAAATTCATCAGGTCCAACAGCACGATAAAGATCTACATAGTCTGCGGGTGAATTCAGCATTCTTGAAACGTTTTCCGCAACTTTTGAGTAAGTTATTCCTTTAGCTGCATAGTCAGTTGTCTGTATTCCATATTTACTTAATGTTACGATATCAGAACTATTAAAGCCTCTATACAATAAATTTTCTAATGTATCTAAAGCCTTAACTCCCTCTGCTCTTGCAATTACATCAATAACCTCATCCGTAGCTCCAAGCTCTTTTAGTCTAGGTAAAATCTCAGCTACTTCCTGTAAAGCTTCTGTTCCTCCATGTTTTGCTATGTTTTCTACTAAGTCATCACCAAGTCCGGATCTTTTTAGTCCATCAATCAATTCATCCGCATGTTTTAACGCTCCTTCACCATTCAACTTAACAATGGCTTCAAGAATATCGTTACCATGCTTAGCCTGGAATTCAGCCAGTTCCTTTAAAGCATTTAATCCTCCACGTTTTGCAAACTTCTCTACAACATCATCTGCAATTCCAGATCTTTTGAGTGCATCGATCAATTCATCGGCATGTTCCAATGCTTCTTCTCCGCTTATCCTGATAATTGCTTCAGTTATTTCTTTACCATGCTTTGCTTCGAACTCTATAACTTTATCCATTTGTTTAAAGAGGCCTTCGAAGAGATTCTCTATAGCTGGAGCAAACTTTTTGATAATTTTAAATAATCCCATCGTGGCAAGCTCTACAAATAGATCCACAGCCAGTTTTTTAGCATATTTGAAATCGCCGGTTTCCCAATACATTATTATACTGTTAATTGTATCAAATACTGCATATAAACTTACCGCATATAAAGCAAAATATAAAATCAGCAGCAATGGATTAGTAGCAGCCATTATTGCCCCAACAAGTGTAATCACGTCAATTATTCCCAAAATCAGAGTTGCAATACCTATCAAAGTAACTATTACTGTCTTACCTATTGATCCCCCGGCAATTCCGCCGCTTATCATATAACCGGCACTACCTGTTTCAGGATCCATAACAATATATCCTGTTCCATACCAGTCATAATAACGGATTTCCTCTTGAGGAATAATTACTATTTTGCCGCTGTTTACAGAGTTTCTTATATCAGCTTTGACATTCGACGACACATTGAGTTCATTTATTTTATCAATATTATCCTTAGATATGGCATATACAGGAATACCTCTTGAATTAGCTTCCGATATAATCTTTATTGCCGAAACAGACGGAACTTTGAATATTTGTTCATGTATCACATGCTCCATGCTAGAACCGACTATACCGCTGTTGAGCATGTATGCTACTTCATTTTCTCTATTGTTATCAAGACTTGTAACTCCGGCTACATCATGATCTACATCTATATAGAAATACCCTCCGCTTACTTCGACAGGAACACCAAACATATATTTAACATCAGGCTGATATCCTGTCATAGCTTCACTTACCTGACGTACAGCAGAAACATTCATAGCTCTTGCTATCACAGAGTTTATGGCATCAAGCTGAGCAAAATATGCTTTACCGACACTATTTAAAATTTCCCCCATCACTTCGTCGGTGTATATATTGTTTTCTGTAGCAATATCTTTTACCTTTTCAATTCTTTCCTTAATTATATCCAATTCTTCTCCATCAATCTTTCCAAGATCAAGGGAAACACTGTAAATACCTCCGGCGATTACAGTATTGGTTATTTCTTCTGCCGGTCTACCTACATGCTTCATTGTTATTTTAAATTGCTGCTTATTTGCAAAACCGACTGCACTGCCTTCTGCTACAACTCTACCGTCTACTATGAGTTGAGGCTTTAACTGAATCATATATGTCGGTGTTTTATATAGTCCACCATAACTGTCAATAATACTTTTATCCTCAGCAGTAGCCGGTACCCATAAAAGTGTTATTCTCTTTCCATAAAGTTCAACAGCTTTGAACTCAACATTAAACTGGTTGCTTCCGCCATAACTCAGATCAAAAAGATCATTTCCGCTTATTGAAAATCCTATTTTTTCGCTGTCTGTATCGTAAATCTTATTTGTTTTTGCAATAGTTGTTACTACCTTATAAGGCAAAGATAGCTGAAGTACTCCCAGATTTTCCGGCTCAATCTTTTTACCCTTTAACAAATCTTTTAAATATGAGTCATCCAAATTGTTTTCTGACACATACTTTTCGATCTTCTTAGTTACTTCTTCTAAAAAAGAATCCATTTTATCAAAATTTACATTTTTTATTACGTCTCCATCTTCGGATCTGTCGGCATCAAGCGTAAACGCTTCTTTTATCTGTTCTACCGTAACTCCTGCAATCTCATTAAAATCCAATCCCTCAACCACTTCATACTGTTTGAAGCTCGGATCTAGGGGCATCCATATCCTGTTTCCTTTTCCTACTCCAAGTCTGTTATAGCTCTTATATGGCAGATAAGCTTCAACCCATACATGCTCGGTACGAACTGCAACAATTTTTCCTCCCGATACTACAGCTACCGTGGGATTTCCAAGAGCACCTAAAACCTTAACGGCTGCATCTGCATCCTGAGCTCCAGTCCATTCCATTGCCTGATCTATTGGTAATTCAATTGTACCTTTCACATATCTTGCAGGTATTCCTTTATATCTGAGCATGGCAATAAGGAGTGAAGCCTGATCGTAATCATTACCGCTCAATTGATTAAAAGTACCGACAGCACCCTTTCTTGAACCATAGTATGGTTCAAAGTCAATATTGTTACGTACATACTCATATATTTCTACAGGTGTATTAAAGGTATCAGCCAGTTTTTTAGCTTTTTCGCTTAAAACAGTCTCCGGTGTCTCTGCAAGATCTTCTTCAACTGATGTAGACGGTAATACCTCATATACCGCAGATCTGCTTTTCACCACAGATGTTGAAGAAGGCTCATTTCCGATAATGGGCTCCTCCGGCTTTATGCTTGCATTTTGATGAGGAAGCGAATTTCCTAGCGGCTGAGCCGGTTGTTCTTGTGAAACTTGCTTTTCAATCTCATCAAGCTTTATTTTTAGATCTTCAATGTTTCCTTCATCCAGCTTTTCATTATTTGCTATACTTTCCAAATCTTTGAATAATGTTGTGAAAGTATTAATTTTTGCATCTATTTCCCTTTTAAAACTTTCAAATCTTGCCTTAGCTATAGTCGCATTCAGCTTATCCAGTATACTTTTATTCTCAAGCAGTTCTTTAGAAATATCTTCCTTGATTTTTTCCAAACTGCTTATTGCATTCTTAAGCTCTTTCTTAAATTGTGCCTGGTCATTGTTTTCCAGACACTCTTTCATATTATTTATATGAGTACTCATCAAATCTGCAAAAGCACCCAGATTAGTAACAGTTTCCGGCCTTTCAAAGGGGATACCCGTTTCAACAGCCAACTTGTTTTCTACAACAGTTTCTAATGCTACAACTTGCTGTAATGGTAATCCGAAAGTAAGACAAAAGGCTATAATAATAAACATTGAAATTATTTTAATTGACTTTTTAATATTCATACAAAACCCCCCATTTTATAATATAAGCACTTTTCTCTAGAGTCCCATATATCCGTCATTACACTGCATTCTTGAAAGTCTGCAAAATGCAAACTTTCAAGAATAACAGTACTAATTTTAATGGATACAACCTTTCTATATTACTTCAGTATTATTTCATTATTATTCTCATCAAGGGTGACTTCATGGTCTCTTGCAGCTTCTTCAACCTGACCAAAGAACCAGTCTGTGGTCTTAACATCTTTAAAAGTAGGAGTCTCTACCAGCAATGGTCCTCTAAACAGCATTTTATTCACCATTGTAACTGCTTCTGAACGCTTTATATTTAACTGAGGTTTGAAAGTACCATCTTCATATCCCTCAATTATTTTAAATCTAACTATTTCTTCTATATAGTTCTGCGCCCAATGTCCTTTTATATCATTATAATTTTCCTCAAAAGGAGTTACATTTTTAAGACCATGGTATTTTGCTACGACTGTTGCAAACTCGGCCCTTGTGATTTTAGCTTCCGGCCGGAACGTGCCATCACCGTATCCTTCAAAAAGGCCTGCTTCTGTAACTGCTTCAATATATCGCCAAGCCCAATGACTATCTTTAACATCATTATAGGAACCCTTTCTAATTGACGGCAAATCTAGATCCATTATCTTTGCAAATATAGTAGCAGCCTCTGCCCGTGTAAGGTCATTCTCAGCAATAAACACTTCTCCCGGATAGCCTTTGATATAGGCTTTGTGTATAATATTACCCAATCTTGCAGTACGAGCCATAACCTTTATAGTTGAAGTATCATCTTCAGTATTTATTAAGCCAATATCTCCATATATTTTTGCAGTATTCTCAATTATCATTTCACTCTTGTTCAATTCCCCGATTTTTACTTTATAGACCTTATAAGCTGAACCTTTGCCCAAAAATCCAGGTATTTCCCATGTTATCGTATTTCCATCAACTTTGCCATCTCCGGCATCTGAAATTGTTGTACCTTCCGGTATCTCAGCAGTTATTTTTAAAGCTCCGGTTCCTGTTTCGAGTAAGTTCTTGTATTTAATTGTAAATGTTATTTCTTCGTTTTCGGTATACACTCTTTTATCTGCCAATATCGAAATCGCAACATCCACAGGATTTGCCAAAGGTATAGGCTCTGTTGGAACTACTACTGTACTCGGTTTTGGTGTAATCTTATCTTCTTTTTTTGTAGTTTTAGCTGGAGTTGGTTTTGGTGTAGCTTTGCCAACAACCTTAAATCCTGTACTACCCAATATTACAACCGTTCCGTCAGGTAACTCCACTTGGTAAGTTACAAGATATTCTCCCTCTTTCAATCCTGATTTGCTCCATGTTATTGTGTCGGATATAGTCTTCGTAATCGGCAATGATACATTATCAGCAATAGTATCAATAATCTGTCCCGTAACAGGGTTCTTAATTATAATTTCCCTTTTAACTGTATCAATGTCTGCGTTTCCTGTATTACTCAAAGTACGGCTGAATACTACACTGTCATCAGGTGCAATTATTTTCGGTGCAGCTTCAATTTTACCGACTACTCCAAACCTTGTTCCGTCTAAAGAAAGGATTTCAATTGTAGTAATACTACTGCAAATTGGTGCATTGTAATATACTTCACCATAGACTGTTTCATATACCGATGACTTCACATTGTAATATCCAGGCTCTGTATTTTCCGGCATCCAGCTTTTACTGATTCTTGACTTATTGCCCGGAAGAAGTTCTACCAACAACGTTTCATCGCTCCATATTAATTTGCCCTTTGAATCTTCTATTTTTGTTTGAACATGCAAATCGGAAAAAATAGCATTTTTACTTGTATTCGTGACAGTTTCAATGATATTGACCCTTTCGTTTGTATAATAAGAAAGCTTATCGGTACTTACTGAATTTTTGATCTGTCCATCGGGACTTACGGTAAATTCGCAATAGGCTGAAAACTCACTTATTTCGTTTTTCCAAGTAATTTTCACCTTATATCTTCCTGCAATAGTCTTACCTGTATTCCATTTAAAGTTCAAATCCTTTGCTTCATTAGCTTCCCAATGCATTTTTATATTGTCTTCTACCACATCGACAACATTGTCTTTAGAATCAACAATTTCTACCCTTCCTACAAAATCTGCTTCAGTATTGGTAATATTTTTAGCTGTAGCATTAATATCAACAATTCTATCCGGTAAATATTGCTCTTTGTCTGTAGAAATTACAGTACGAATTGCCGATGCAACTTCATCAGTTACAACATCGATATTAATCTTGTATGTAGCATACTTAACACCATTGCCATCTATTGCATCAAGAGTATAGGTATACAAACCTTTTTTTGTACCCAACGGCACTTTGATAAAAATTTCAAATGGTACTACAGTATTTGTTTTTCCGGAATATGATTCCGGAGTAACTTTGTATATCCATTCCTCTCCACCTACAGATGGAACCAGAGTAAGATTTTCTATATCAGTAGCTGTTAAACTGTCAGTTATTGCTTTAACAACTTCACTGGCCAAATTTGAAGAGTTGGTATTATACATCTTACCACCAGTCAATCCAGCCCAATAACTCCAGTAGTTACCATAATTTCCGTTAGTTTGACAAGCAAGAAGCACAATATTGTTTGCTGCCATTTCTGCAAGAACTTCCTGAAGATCAAGATCATCCTCTGTTCCCGGCAAACCGTCACGCCCAAGGTCTGTTCCTGTATTATAAACTCCTGTTAAGCCTGGAACACCTTCATTAATATTGTTATCATGAGGAATATCATCACCAAAGTTCACAAAAATTTTCTTTGAACCATTTCTCCAACCAATATTCGGATCAGCATAGCTTTCATAAAGAACTCTTGTATAGGACTCTGGGCCATCTCCTCCAGATCCAAGTCTCAAAGAATTAATTGCGTCAGATACAGAAGCTATGCTATCTGTAAGCGCACAATTAAGCATATATGGATAATCACTTGAAGAACCATAGGAACCATAAGGATAATCCATGTAAGAGACAACTCCATAATTTATATCAACACCTAGCTTGTTAAGTTCAGTCATTATTTCCTTTGCTCTTGTCTTTGCAGTATTTAATATGCCTCCCATACTTCCTGTCAAGTCAAAGGAGAATATTACATCTGCTTTTGGCGGAAGTTCGGGTATTAAAACTCTCAAGGTTTCAGAAACTTCCTCACCCTGCATGAGAGTATAATCAAAAGTCTGTGAATCTGCTAAAGGCAAAACATTAAAAGTATCCTGTCCTTCAGCTATTTTTTCGGTACCGTCAAATACTAATGACTTTATAATATACTCTCTTTCAGATGAAACATCCGGCTCAAATGTAATTCCCCCAACTATAGGCATCGGGTCTTCAAAATCAAATAATACCATTTTACGTTCAATTTCTATTAACTTATCTTCACTGTATACTGCCGTACATACCTCAACCTGTTTGTTAATGTTTGAGAGGTTTTCCACAGCAATATCTGCTTTTACCTTTACAGGTTTATCCACACGTGTAAAATGTGGTGCTAAAGAAACAATCACATTCCCTGCTCTAAAACCTGAATTAATAAGAAAACTCTTTTCAAGCTTTGCCATTACACGTCCCGAGGAATTGTCCTTAACAATTGCTTCCACCCAATATTCCCCTTCAGGGTTATTAGCTGTGTTCCATGACAAAGCACCGTTTGAAGGCAACAATATGGCTGTTCCATCAGGTTTCTTAATAAATACAAATAGTTTTGAGTCAATGTTATCAGTTTCTATATCAACATCAATATCAAAAGATTCATAAGGATTATAACTATAGGATTCAAATTTTTCTCCCTCATCTCCAACTGTATAAAGCTTTATGTAATTAATTTGTGCAACCGGCAAAAATCTTCTCTCTTTTAATGCCTTTGCGGCAAGCATAGTTATGTACGCATCATCATACCAACTTCCATTTTCATTCTGAAGTGCAATTAAGATATCTTCCAATGTTTTTACAGGCTCTGTCCCCACTGTAAGTAACACAGCCCTATATGCTAGAAGTGTATCCTCAATAAAGTTTTCATCAGTTCCCCATGTACCGTCAGCACCCAAATTTGATTCGAGATAGGATCCAGCTCTTATCATGGCTGATTCAAGACTTGAAGAAGTGAGTCCCGTTACAGTAATAAACTGATTTAACAGTATTGCCACCTCAGCAGTTAAAGCTAAGTTGCCTTCACTACCTCTGACAACTGACCAACTTCCGTCAGAGTTTTGATTGTGTATCAAATAGTCGATTCCCTTCTTTATAGAATTAATATCAGAATTTTGCTCAATGAGGGTTTCAAGAATTTTTACGGTATCAGGCACATTGCTTTCATAGTTTTTTGTTATGCCCCAACCGCCATCTGGCTTTTGAGATGTAATTAAAGAATTGATAATTTCATTACGATGTTCTTCTTCTAACGCTCCTGCTATTAATGCAGAAAAATAGTTGTTGTTACTTTCTACTTTTAGTGATCTTAAGTAAACTTCTGCTTTACTAACAGAGTCACTGAAAATTCCTTCCTGCTTAAAATATCTGCTGATTTCTGAAGTATAAAATATACTGTCAGAATAAAAATCAGCATTCCACTTCCCGTCAGTGTCCTGAACTTTAGCAAGCCACAAATTTGCTTTACTTACTGCATCAATCATCTCATCAGTCTCTGAAGCCATCACATTCAATGCAGATGAAAGCATAATAAATACAGATAACACAGCAGATATTATTTTTCTGCCCAATTTAATTTTTTTGTACATAATTAAATTGTACCCCCCTATAACTTGATTAAATAATTATTAACTCACAAACTTTATACACAATTATTACCATATTACCCCTTATAAGTCAATTTATATTTTTATAAAAACTTCAAATCGAATTTGATTTTTACATTATTACCTGTATTCACCGAATTTCCAACATAAAAAAGAATTATACATAACAAAAACACCCGCCTTAAAAGCGAGTGTTTCTGATAATTTTATTGAGCAAGTCTATAAGCCGGGTTCTGTATTCGATAGTCATCTATCTAGACTTTACATTACTGTAAAGTTCAAGCCACCTACCCAGGACTAGCGGGCCACCTTAACGTCCCTCTTGCGGTGTTGCTCCAGGTGGGGTTTACATAGCCGGCAAGTCGCCATGCCGCTGGTGAGCTCTTACCTCACCTTTCCACCCTTGCCATGCCGGAAAACGAATTTCCAACAGGCGGTATATCTCTGTTGCACTATCCTTGAAGTCGCCTTCACCGGGGGTTACCCGGCACCCTGCCCTATGGAGCCCGGACTTTCCTCATGTACAACCTTTCGGTATCATACACGCGACTATCTGACTTACTCAAATTTTCTAAAAAAGCTGCAAGGTATTAACCTTTTCGCTTTTTCTCTTTTACAAATACGAGACTCAATGTAAATAACATTATAACCCTAACTGTTTTATAAGTCAAATGTATTTAAACGGATCTTTTTCCACATCGTTACTTAACACTTCCAAATCCTTAAACTTCTCTTTTAAAATGTCAACCAGGGCCGGCAATACAATTTTTTCTGTATTAAAGTGCCCTGCATCAATGACACACATATCCATCTGCATCATATCTAAAGCATCGTGATACTTTACATCTCCTGTAACCAAAACATCAGCCTTTGATTTAACCATACCTATAATTTCATTACTGAAGCTTCCACAGAAGACCGCTATCTTCTTGACTTTTTTATTAATATCGCCAATAACACGGACTCTAGGAGTGTCAAGCCTGTTTTTTACCAACTCGGCAAACTCATCAACACTAATAGCCTCATCTATTTCTCCCACATAACCAAATCCGTATTCCTTGCCTGAAAGCTCAAGAGGATATATATCATAGGCAACTTCTTCGTAAGGATGGACACTAATCATTGAATTTACAACTTTGTCAATTATACTTTCACTTACAATTGTTTCAACCCTATATTCCTCCACTTTTTCCAAGTTGCCTTTAGAACCTATATATGGATTAGTTCCTTCCAAAGGCCTGAAAGTACCAATACCTTCAGTGCTAAAAGTACAATCACTGTAATTTCCGATCCAACCGGCACCGGCTTTTCCTAAAGCCTCTCTTACCGTATCAACACTATCTTTCGGCACAAATACTGCAAGTTTAAATAAACGCTCACTCTTATAACGTTTGAGGTTTTTTAAGTTCTTAAGTCCAAGAACACGGGCTAACTGCTCGTTTACTCCACCATTTGTCACATCAAGATTGGTATGGGCACTATACACATTTATTCCCTTTCGAATAAGGTCTATTATCATTCTGCCCTTGAAATCATCGGCATTGATTCTTTTTAGTCCTTTAAAAATAAAAGGATGGTGTGAGATAATCATATTAACATTATTGGCTTCTGCAGCTTCTATAACCTCCGGTGTAACATCAAGACATACCATAATTTTCTTTATCTCATCTTCACGGTTTCCAATCATAAGCCCGACATTGTCCCAATCTTCCGCTAATTTAGGCGGAGCAAACTCTTCCATAAACTTGACAATATCTCCGCATTTAACAGCCATAATACCACTCCTTCAGTCTATTTTCTCAAGCAGCGCATGTAATTCTTCTCTCAATGTTTTCTGCTCATTTATAATAGAAGCGTTTTGATCTTTCATAGCTTTCATTTCATTTAGGACTTTATCTATAATATCCAGTCTTCTTTGTATATATTTTCTTAACAGCGGGTCTTTTTTTTCAATCAGCTTTTCACCTATATAATAATAAAGCTGATCCTTTGACATTATCTTTCCCGTCCATCGGGCAACAATAACATTATATATTCTAAATCCTTCATTTATCAATCCTTCATCGTATATTTCAAAACCATTTTGATAAAGCCATTCCCTTACCATTTCAATGCAGTTCATTGGCTGTAGAACCAACGCCTTTGCCAACTTCGCTTTTTTTATATCCTCCTCCAATATTTCTTGGATTAGAACCCCACCCATACCTGCTATAACACACACATCCATTTCATCTTCAGAAACGGGTTTAAGACCACTTCCAAGCCTTGCTTCTATTCTATCCTCCAAACCATACTGCCTTATGTGCCTGCTTGCCACTGCAACAGGTCCTTCACGCACATCACAAGCAATAGCCTTCTTACATTTTTCGTTTTTTACCATATAAATAGGAATATAAGCATGATCTGTGCCAATATCGCTGAGAATTGTACACTCAGGTATCATATCTGCAATTAATTTAATTCTTCCCTTTAATATCATCCCATCACCTGTTATAATATGTATATATGCTACATTTTTCCATTTATATATATTTCATCCACAACATATATTGATTAGTTAATACTAAGAATTATATATTGAGAATAACTAATATTCTCATAAATTATACAAAAAAAACAGAGCATAATAAATAATAATTATTATAAATTTATTTGAGGTGTTGTAATATGAATTTGATTTTCAGACTTTCTGCTCAAGTAAAAGACACAGAAAGTGCATCTGAAACAGTATTGTTAACCGAAAGCCTTAATAATTGCATTGCAAATAAAAATACCATTAAGAAAAATATCAACACAAAATCCAACGATGATACGGAAAATTTCGATACATTTATAGAAAAAATAAAATAAAAAGTTAATGTTTTTTATATATACTTTCATAATTGTCGGCAATAGCATTAAGGCATAAAAGAAAAATACTTCCGCTTTTTTATATACACTCACGGAAAATACGGATTGTATAAAAATCATAGCGGAAGTTTTTTTATACTTAAATCTATATTTTTAAATAGTATTTTATATACTTGCTGTTGAATACTCAATTCCATATACTATTCAATAATTCTTCCATCGGGAGAAATAATTACAACCTGCCACGGAATAAGCTTGCCGCTATTTTGAAGAGCTCTTTTTACGGCATTTTCAATTCCTGCACAGCAAGGAACTTGCATTCGCACAACAGTAACACTCTTTATATTATTATTGCTGATAATTGCCGTTAGTTTTTCGGAATAATCTCCATCATCCAGCTTAGGACAACCTATCAAAGTAATTCTGTTTCTAATAAATTTATTGTGGAAATCTCCATAAGCATATGCTGTACAATCGGCTGCAATAAGAAGATTTGCATTGTCGAAATAGGGTGCATTAACCGGAACAAGTTTAATTTGTATAGGCCACTGTGAAAGTTGACTCTTTACTTCCGGTACTTCATTATAAGTTGTATGATCAGCCTCCCTATTTATTTGTCTTGATTGTGACCCGGGACAGCCACAAGGTATATTTTGAGCATATTTTTTCATTTTATTTTTCATAACAGCCTCTTCGTCATAGGGTACTGCCTCTCGCTCTTCAAAGGAAATAGCCCCTGTAGGACATGCCGGTAAGCAATCTCCCAGTCCATCACAATAGTCATCTCTCAATAGTTTTGCCTTACCGTCAATCATTCCAATTGCTCCTTCATGGCAAGCCTCTGCACAAAGTCCGCATCCGTTACACTTTTCCTCATCAATTTTTATAATTCTTCTAATCATTTTTTGTACCTCCTAATTTCTATATAATAAATATTTCTGTAAACTTATTTTCCAGTTTTTTCGACTTTTGCAATTCCGTTTATCTTGAAATTGTGATGTTATTGTACTATAATCAAATAAAAATTTCTGTTGTTTTTACAACACAAGCGAGGTAAATATGAAAAAATACTTAAATATTTTATGTGCTTCACCTTTGTTTGCCGGCATTAATGAGACAGACCTTGACTATATGCTAAAATGCCTGTCTGCAAGAAAATCAGCTTATACAAAAGACGAATATATTTTATCTACCGGTGATGCCATAACAGACGTTGGAATTGTTTTGTCCGGAAGTGTAAATATAATTAAGGAGGACTTTTGGGGTAATCGTGCTATACTTGCAAAAGTACAACCCGGTGAAATGTTTGGAGAAGCCTTTGCTTTTGCAAATATCCAAAAACTTCCTGTAAGCGCGGTTGCTACTGAAAAATCTGAAATACTTTTTGTTGATTTCGGAAAAATCGCTACTACCTGCTCCTCTGCGTGCCTTTTTCACACTCAGCTTATTCAGAACATACTTAAAATACTGGCCAACAAAAATATAATGCTGACACAAAAGTTAGAACATATAGTAAAGAGAACAATAAGGGAAAAGCTTCTTTCTTATCTTTCCGAGCAGGCAATAAAATCCGGATCAAACACCTTCAGCATACCCTTTAACCGCCAGGAACTTGCCGATTACTTATCGGTAGATAGGAGTGCTATGTCAAATGAACTTTCCAAATTGCGGGATGAAGGGATTCTGGAATTTTATAAAAATCACTTTAAATTATCCAAAGAATTTTAATCATCGGTTTCTTCTTTTACAAACTAAAACAGCCACTCTTATTCAGAGTGGCTATCTTAATTATCTAATAATTTTGGTGGGCCTTCAGGGACTCGAACCCCGGACCAACCGGTTATGAGCCGGTTGCTCTAACCAACTGAGCTAAAGGCCCGCTTGGCTCCTCAAGTAGGACTCGAACCTACGACCCTG
>Ga0134092_1001235_pt1 | contig 22820 bp, 21 predicted proteins | sample 3_6taG_FD_94454 | JGI IMG/M metagenome (GOLD analysis project Ga0134092, IMG submission 94454) | Switchgrass degrading microbial communities from high solid loading bioreactors in New Hampshire, USA - 3_6_20_6_A3 metaG | ecosystem: Engineered > Bioreactor > Semi-continuous > Anaerobic >... | reverse complement strand
TACACATTATTTTGGGAAGGTGGTAACATAAATGGAAATCACGGATGTCCGCATCAGGAAAATCGACGTTGAGGGCAAAATGAAGGCGGTCGTATCGGTAACTTTTGATAACGAGTTCGTGGTGCACGATATCAAAGTTATAGAGAGCCAGAACGGTATGTTCATTGCCATGCCCAGCAGGAAGACCCCTGACGGGGAATTCAAGGATATTGCCCATCCGATCAATGCTGCCACACGAGAGAAAATCCAGAAAGCGATCCTGGATAAATATATTGCTACAACAACAGCAGAAGAGACAACGGCTTCTTCGGAAGGACAGGAGAATTCGGCGGCCGGGCAGGCTGAAGCGGCTGATTCATCTGCAGAATGATCTGTGCAAAAAAAGGCACTTTGAGAGAAGTGTCTTTTTTTATTTTTTGCTATTATAAATTTGCTATTATAAAGTTGAAATACGGTATCAAAAGTGTGATAATATATGCGGGTCTGAAAGGAATAGCATCCATGGAGAATGTTACTGCGCTTATCCTCGCGGCAGGCGAGGGAAAAAGAATGAAATCGGATAAGGCCAAGGTGCTGCATCATGTCTGCGGAAAGCCCATGATCGAATGGGTGTATGAGGCTGCCCGCGATGCGGGTGTCGGGAAATGCATCATCATCGTCGGCCACAAGGCCGAGCAGGTGATGGAGTATATGGGAGACAGGGCCGAGTATGTGATGCAGGAGCAGCGCCTTGGGACAGGACACGCCGTGCAGCAGGCCAGGCGCTATATGGAGGATGGGGGATACATACTGATCCTTTATGGCGATGTGCCCCTTGTCACTTCTGTCACGATAAAAAATGCAATGGAACGCCTCCTTGACGAAAATCTCGATGCCGTTGTCATCTCTGCAGAGGTGGAGGATCCCACAGGGTACGGCCGTATCGTGAGGAATCCGGATGGCAGTTTCAGGAGGATCGTCGAGCACAGGGACGCAAATCCGGATGAAAGGGAAATCAGGGAAATAAACTCCGGAATGTACATTTTCAAATCAAGGGAACTGGCCGATGCATTGCAGCATTTAAAAAATGACAACGATCAGGGTGAGTATTACCTGACGGACACTTTGGAAATAATGCTTTCTAAGGGGCTTAAAGTCGGTGTGTACAAAGTGCCGGACAGCAGTGAGGTGCTCGGGGCCAATGACCGGGCCCAGCTCGAGGTGCTGGAGTCCATACTTGGCAAAAGACTTCAGAAATGAGCCCAGCGAAGAGAATATAGAAAACCGTCCACCTTCGCCCGGCTGACAGGAAACCGGTCAGCTGACTGGCGGAGGTTGTTGTCATCCGGTATGTTGATGTGTGTAACGAATTTGAATAGAACAACCAGATAAAAGGAGCATGGATATGAACGTTCACGGCAAGGATATCAAAATCTTCGCAGGGAACTCCAATTTGCCGCTTGCAAGGGAGATCGCCGAAAGGATAGGTCTGCCGCTGGGACAGGCAACAGTCGGGAAATTCAGCGACGGAGAAACCTGCGTAAATATAGGCGAGGTCGTCAGGGGTTCCGATGTTTTTGTCATACAGTCCACATGTGCCCCCGTAAATGACAACCTGGTCGAACTGCTGATCATGATCGATGCGCTTAAAAGGGCATCGGCCGGCAGGATAACGGCGGTCATTCCCTATTTCGGCTATGCCCGCCAGGACAGAAAAGCGAAAGCAAGGGACCCGATATCAGCCAAGCTGGTAGCAAACCTGATCACAGTCGCGGGAGCGGACAGGGTCCTGACTATGGACCTCCATACGCCGCAGCTCCAGGGATTTTTCGACATCCCGGTCGATCATCTGCTCGGAGTCCCGGTGCTGGCGAAGTATTTCCAGGAGAAATTCCCGTACCACGAGGACATGGTGGCGGTATCGCCTGATGTTGGCAGCGTGACCCGCGCAAGGAAATTTGCCGAATGGCTCGAAATCCCGATAGCCATTATCGACAAGAGAAGGCCGAAGGCAAATGTCAGTGAAGTGATGAATGTCATCGGTGATATCAGGAACAGGAGAGTAGTTCTCATAGACGACCTCATCGACACGGCAGGCACTGTCGTAAACGCGGCGGAAGCGCTGATTGAAATGGGCGCCACGGAAGTATACGCCTGCTGTACCCATGGAGTGCTGTCCGGACCGGCGTTTGAAAGGATAGAAAACTCGCCGATAAAGGAACTGGTAATGCTCAATACTATACCGCTTCCCGAAGACAAGCCGACGGACAAGATCACATCCCTGTCGATCGCGCCTTTGTTTGCCGAGGCAATAGAAAGGATCTATGGAGATGTTTCCATCAGTACGCTCTTTACTCAGAAGGAGTGAAACGGCCTGGAGAGCGGAGCCCGGAAAACTGACCGTGATCGTCGGTCTTGGGAACCCGGGCAGGAAGTATGAGAACACCAGGCATAACGCAGGATTTATGGCTGTCGACCTGCTTGCGGATAAGTACGGTATAAAGGTGAACCGTCTCAGGCACAAAGCGCTTACAGGTGACGGAATGATAGAAGGGAAAAGGGTCCTTCTGGCAAAACCGCAGACTTTCATGAATCTCAGCGGAGAGAGTGTGCGGGACATCGTTGAATATTACAGGGTGCCGATGGAAAACCTGATAGTTATATATGATGATGTGGATCTGCCGGCAGGAGCGCTCAGGATACGTCCCAAAGGCAGTTCAGGCACTCATAACGGCATGAAATCGGTAATATACCATCTGCAGTCCGACGCATTCCCAAGGATCAGGATAGGCATCGGCAAGGCTCCCGAGGGATGGGATCTTGCCGATTATGTCCTCGGCGAATTCGGCAGCGATGAAGCGGAGACGGCAGGAGACTGCATCAGGCGGGCTGCCGAGGCTGCAGCCGCGATTGTCGCGGAAGGTATAGAAAAGGCCATGAGCAAATATAACGGGAATGGAGAAAAACCAAGGTAAAACAGGACTGACGGAGGCAGAACGACTCAGGCGGGATCAGGGAATTTATGCTGAACTTTATCGAACCGCTGCTTGAACTGGAGGAATACAGCCGGCTGCTTGCCGCTGTCCGGGAACATGCGCGGCCGGTCACTGTCATAGGGCCTTCTGAATCACAGAAGGCTCATATTTCGTATGCCCTTTGCCGGCATTGCGGTAAAAAGGGCGTTTTTGTCGCTTTCAATGAAATGCAGGCCAGGAGGCTGTTCGAAGACTTCTCTTTCTTTATCGGTGATGATGCCGTCTTTTTCCCCGCAAAGGAAATCATGCTCTACGACGTCGAGGCTAAAAGCTATGACACAGTATACCAGAGGCTGTCCGCGCTTGACAGGATATGCCGCGGCGATTACAGCTTCGTCGTCACTTCTGTCGAGGCTGTTTCACATAAACTGCTCCATCCGGATAAACTTATGCGCAATGTGATAACCGTCGGCAATCACGGTCGGCTGGACCCGGATAAACTCATCCGGACGCTGGTGGTATCCGCATATGAACGGATGGAGTTCGTCGAAAAGAAAGGCCAGTTTGCTGTCAGGGGCGGGATCGTGGACGTTTTCCCGATAAATGCCGACAATCCTGTCAGGATCGAATTCTTCGGCGATGAGATCGATTCGTTGAGATGGTTCGACGTAAATACCCAGAGGTCCGTCGGACATGTCGAAAGTATCAGGATCCTTCCAGCGCGCGAGATGATATTCGACGATGCAGAACGCGCGAAAGTGATCAGGACGGTGAAGCAAGATGCCGAAAAGGCGGGGAGAAGGAACCAGGAACTGATCAGCAAAATAAATGCGGATATGGAACGGCTCGAGGAATCGTGGTACTTCCCCGGCATCGACAGGTATATCCCCTATATTATCGACGAACCCTGTACGCTGGCTGATTACCTTGGAGATGACGCCATTATCTTCATGGATGAGCCTGCAAGGCAGCAGCAGCGCCTTGAGAACCTGCTGCTCGAACATGAGGAATTATGCAAAGCCCTGATCGAAAAGGGAAGCCTGCTTCCTGAGTGCACCGGCATGTTTTTCGACTATGAATCTGTTTTTTCGGCCGTATCGGCCAGGAAGCCGGTATATATGAACACTGTCAACGCTGACGGCATATCTGCGAAGGATTCCCTTCAGTACAGCATCCCGTGCAGGACAATCGGATCGTTCCAGGGAAGCATGGATATACTGACAGAGAACCTTATCGCGTGGAAGCGCGGCAAAAGCAGGGTACTGCTGCTCTCGGGAACCAGGGGGCGCGGGGAACGTCTGAGGGATTCGCTTTCGGAAAAAGGGATCGAATCGGTCTACATGGACGAGGTCTCAAGGCCGGTCATGCCGGGGGAGGTCGTCATAACCCGGGGAAGCCTCCATAAGGGTTTTGAATATCTGACGATAGGATTCGTTGTTATAAGCGATGACGAGATATTCGGCAGGGACCGCAGGAAAACGGCGAAGAGCCGCGGCAAATACAATGGCCGCCCGATAAGCGTTTTCACCGACCTGGCGGTGGGCGATTACGTGGTTCACCAGACCCACGGGATAGGACAGTATGTCGGACTGGAAAAACTGACCGTGGAGGGCGTCAAGAAGGACTATCTCAAGATCAGGTACCAGGAGGGGGCATTCCTCTATATCCCCACGAACCAGATGGACCTGATCCAGAAATACATCGGGACAGAGGGGAAGCAGCCCAAAATCAACAAGCTCGGAGGCTCGGACTGGCTGAAGACCAGGACAAAGGTCAAGGAATCACTGAAGAAGCTGGCCGAAGAATTGATAAAACTGTATGCGCAGCGAGCGGCGCTTAAAGGATTCCAATACTCGAAGGATACTGTCTGGCAGAAGCAGTTCGAAGAACAGTTCCCGTACGAAGAAACGGAGGACCAGCTCAGGTGCATCGAAGAGATAAAACGTGACATGGAATCCGGGAAAGTGATGGACAGACTGCTTTGCGGGGACGTTGGGTTCGGAAAGACCGAGGTGGCGATCCGCGCCGTTTTCAAGGCCGTGATGGACGGTCGGCAGGTAGCCTGGCTGGTACCGACGACCGTGCTTGCACAGCAGCATTACAGCAACTTTCTCGAGAGGATGAAGGATTTCCCCGTTACCGTCGAAATGCTGAGCCGTTTCAGGAGCAGGGCTGAACAGAAGCGGATACTGAGGGATGTGAAATCCGGGAAGGTAGACGTGCTGATAGGCACGCACCGGCTCCTGCAGAAGGACATCCAGTTCAGGGACCTCGGGCTGCTGGTCATCGATGAGGAGCAGCGTTTTGGCGTCTCCCACAAGGAGCGCCTGAAAAACCTCTCTCCAGAGGTCGACGTACTGACCCTTACGGCAACGCCGATACCCAGGACGCTGCACATGTCGCTGACGGGGATAAGGGATATCAGTGTCATCGAAGACCCGCCGGAAGAGCGTTACCCGGTCCAGACCTATGTTATGGAGTACAACAGGGATGTCATCAGGGATGCCATCATGAGGGAACTGGCCAGGCAGGGACAGGTGTTCTACCTGTACAACAGGGTAAGGACAATAGAAGCAAAGGCAGCGGAAGTCCAGGCCATGGTTCCGGATGCAAGGGTGGGCGTCGCCCATGGCCAGATGGACGAGGCACAGCTCGAAGATATAATGATGAGCTTTCTGAAAGGTGAATTCGATATACTGGTTTGTACGACCATAATCGAGTCGGGCCTTGACATGCCCAACGTGAATACGATCATCGTCGAGGATGCCGACAAGATGGGACTTGCCCAGCTATACCAGCTGAGGGGAAGGGTGGGCCGCTCCAACAGGCTTGCCTATGCCTATATCACGTACAGGAAGGACAAGGTCATTTCAGAAGTTGCGGAAAAAAGGCTGCAGGCGATCAAGGAGTTCACCGAACTAGGGTCCGGGTTCAGGATAGCGATGCGGGACATGGAGATCCGTGGTGCCGGGAATCTGCTGGGACCTGAGCAGCACGGGCATATGGAAGCCGTCGGCTACGAGATGTACTGCCGGCTCCTCGACGAGGCAGTAAGGGAACTCAGGGGCGAGCCTGCCAGGAAGGAAGATGTGGAAGTCACCATCGATATCAACATAGACGCATATATCGATGATTCATATATAGGGAACGAGAGCAGGAAGATAGAGATGTACAGGAAGATCGCGGCAATAAACGATGAAAATGACGTGATCGACATCGAAGACGAACTTATCGACAGGTACGGAGAAATACCGGAGCCTGTGAGGAATCTGATAAAAGTGGCCCATATCAGGGCGCTTGCGCGGTCACTCGGCATCTCTTCCGTGACTGAAAAGAAGGATTCGGTCATCTTTGCTTTCGCGGACAGCAAAAGCATCGATTTCCGTGCCATCGCAAAGACGGCAGAAAAGTACAGGAGACAGCTGCTGTTCAGTGCGGGAACCTCTCCGCACCTCGTATACAAAAAGCCGCAGGTCAGCGGCGAAAAACTGGCCGACAATATTAAAATTTTGTTACAGGACTTAAAAAGCTATGATACAGGCTGATTATCTATTATAATGTTAGTTGACATCAATACGGACTTTCGTAAACAGAAAAATCATTTTCCATATTGTATCAGGGGAGAGATAACTTTGGGAGATAACAAGACAAATAAGAACACAGGCGGCAGGATCGCTGAGGAGAAAACCGGGATGCCATTATTTGCAAAATATGGCCTGGTCGCCGCTGCAATCGTTCTGGTCATTGCTGTCGGACTGGTCATATATTTCAGTACGGCTGCCAGGATAGTAGCCACAGTTGACGGAGAAAAGATAACGGAGGCGGAGTTCCTGTATTATCTTGACTACCAGAAGCAGATAATGTATTACAGCGCCCGGCAGGCGGATCCGAATATTACCGAGGAGACATTCTGGAGCACGAAAATAGGCGGCGAGGACCCGATCGAGGTCGCAAAGAAAAAGACTCTCGAAGAACTGAAGAATTTCAAGGTGCAGTACAAGCTGGCCAAAGAAGCGAACGTAAAACTGACCAGGGAGGAAAAACATCTGATCGAGGAAGCGATCAGGCAGCAGATAATCGAGCCGCTGGGCGGAGGCAACAGGATCAAGGCAAACAAGGCTTACAAGGAACTGTATGGGATGAGCCTGGACGATATCGAAGCGATACAGGTGCAGGAGTACATCGTCCAGAAGTACGTGGCGGAAGAAATAGCGAAAATAACGGATGCTGATATCGAGAAATATTACGCGGAGAACACTGAACTGTACAAAGCTGACAGTTCGTTCAGGTATGATGCAGAGGAAGCCGTATGGGCTAAGCACATCCTGATAAAGGCAGAAGAAGATGCTTCGCAGGAAGAATGGGATGAGGCGCTTGAAAAAGCAAAAGGGCTCATAGAGAAGCTGAAGGCCGGCGAAGATTTCGCAACTCTCGCGAAAGAGAACTCGGATGACAGCTCGGCCCAGTGGGGCGGCGATTATCTCTTCGGGAAAGGGAAAATGGTCGAAGAGTTTGAGAAAGCTGCTTTTGGCCTGGAACCGGGCCGGTTTACCGAGGAACCCGTAAAGACAGAATTCGGGTATCATATTATCAAGCTTGAGGAGAAATATGCCGAGGGTGAGCCTGTAAGCCTGAGGTGCGCGAAAGAGTACTGGGAATACGGCGCTGAGTTCCTGTATGACCAGAGGATAAGAGAACTGGAGGACAAAGCCCAATTCAGGATCGAGAATTCCGTTTATGATTCGATCAGGTAAACATGCCGGTTTCCGGACAGATACGGTTGACGCCGATTTTCCACGGGCCGCCAGAAATGGCGGCCCGTTGTCTATGCATAAAACTCCAATAAACAATGAATACTAAAAAAGCAATGTTAAACAATTCTGTTAAGGAGGTAACGACATTGAAGGCAACCGGTATCGTGCGAAGAATTGATGATCTTGGCAGGGTAGTGATACCCAAGGAGATTCGGCGTACTTTAAGGATAAGAGAAGGCGATCCTCTGGAGATATTCACCGATAAAGAAGGAGAAGTCATACTCAAGAAATATTCTCCGATTGGGGAACTGGGCGATTTTGCCGCTCAATATGCGGAATCGATACACAAGGCCAGCGGACACATAACCTGCATTGCTGACAGGGATACGATCATTGCGGTTGCAGGCGCGTCTAAAAAAGAATTTCTTGACAAATCACTGAGTCCGGAAGTGGAAAAGATCATAGAGGAAAAGACGACTTTCGTTGCAAAATCCGCTGAGGACAAGGCGGTATCCATACTGGCCGACGAAGGGAACGAACGGAAGTATGTGGCACAGGTTATCACCCCAATCATCGCGGAAGGTGACCCGATCGGGGCGGTCATGATCCTGTCGACGGATCCGGGCAGCAGGATGGGAGAAGTTGAAGCAAAGCTTGCACAATCTGCAGCGGGCTTCCTCGGGAAACAGATGGAACAGTAACAGGAATTGCAGACGTTTAAGTAATAAAAAACGGCAGAAGAAGAGTGTCTGCTGTTTTTTATTTTGCTTTATTTTTCAGTTACAAGAAAATTACTATATTGTGACAAAAACACATCGATAGATTCTTTATGCTATAATTTTCCCGGAACATGAGGCGGACCCGGCGGTCCGTCTTCCGCTGCCGCTGCATGGGAACATGCATGAGCCGGCAGACAGGACGGGATTATATATGCAATTCGACGCCTTAAATGCAAGGATATCGAGCATACGCGACGACGCGGAAGAGACGGGAAGGTTTGTTGAGGAATACAAGCCTTTTATAGCGTCGTGCGCCCGGAAAGTGACCGGCAGATACATGAGCTATGATTCCGACGATGAACTCAGCATAGCCATGATCGCGTTCGTTGAAGCCATAAAGTCGTTTGACAGTTCAAAAGGCAATTTTTTCACTTTTTCCAGGAATGTGATCAAACGCAGGCTTATCGACTATTACAGGAAGGAGATGCGCCACAGGGATGTGGTGCCGCTGAACGTATACGTCCAGGAAGAGGAAGCGGAACTCGACTACGGCGCTGATCAAGCGATCCGCGAGTTTTCGGACCGGGACATCGCCGAACTGCGGAGGGCAGAGATCGGGGAACTTGCAAAAGAACTCAGCCAGTGGAACATTACATACCGTGACCTGGCTAAGGTGTCGCCAAGGCACAGGAAAACTAAGGAGCAGTGCGCCCAACTTGCCGGGATCATATTGTCGAGGCCTGATATGCTGGAGTCCATAATGATCAGGAAATATCTTCCGGTCAGTGAACTTGAGAAGGCCTCAGGATTACCCCGAAAATTCATCGAAAGGTTCCGAAAATATATTATAGCTATAGTTGTTATTGCAATAGGCGACTACCAGTATATCAAGGATTACATAAAGCTGTAGAAGGGAGGGGCGGAGATGAGAGGCATCGTAATGGAGATAAAGGGCAAATACGCGGTCATACTCACAGAGGATGGACAGTTCAGGAAAATAAAGGCGCAGCCCGGCATGACGGTCGGCGCTGAAACAGATGCAGGAAGGCCCATGAAAGCAGTATCCGCATGGAAGCCCGTGTACAGGATCGCCTCTGTTGCTGCGTCCCTCCTGGTTGTGCTGGGGATCGGCATATTCAGCTATAATATGCCCTACAGCTATGTCGATTTCGACATAAATCCAAGCATTGGGCTGACGGCGAACATATATGACAGGATAATCGGAGTGGAAGCACTGAACGATGACGGCGGCAGGCTCATAGGGAATAAAGACCTCAGGCATATGAAACTGGACGAGGGAGTAATGGTGCTGCTCAGCAGCGCCGTCGAACAGGGCTATCTCAGCGAACCGCCGGCTGGCTGCAGTGAAGACGCGGCTGACAGCACAGGACGGCAGGATTCCGGTGACGTGCATGATGCGGCTCCCGCGCAGGGTGAAACTCCTGATCCGCAGGGCGCCGCTTCCCGGACGCCTGCAGACGGAGATCCGTCAGAAGGCGGCATGATAACAGCAGGCGGCACAGGTGCGGAGAGCGGCGGCAGCGTAAAGCTGCGCAATGCAGTCATGCTCACTGTATCGAGCAGCAGTGCAAAGAAAACCGATGCGCTGAAGAAAATCATAGAAAATACAGCGGCCAGGGAACTCAGCAAGGATAATGTAGACTCCAGGATACTCGTTGGCGGGACCAGCGTCAAGCAAAGACAAGCAGCTCACAAGCTCGGCGTCACGCCTGGCAAACTGGCCCTTATCGAGGAAGTGTCAGGTTATTTCCCCGGGGCTGATTTTGAAAGAATGAAAAATACAGCGGTAAAAGACCTGCTGGAGATAGTCAGTGGAAAGGAAAAACGGACTGTACAGGCGTCTGCAGCAAACAAAGCGGGAGCAGGGAAAAAGGAAGACGCAGGAAAGAAAGAGAGTGCCGGGATCAAATCAGACCCGGGGAAGAAAGAGGACAAAGAAAAAGAGAAAAAACCTGCACCCGGTGTTTCCGGAAAAGCGGGAAGCGCCAACGGTGGAAACAATGCGGGCATCGCCAGGCCACAGGATAATGCTGTCAAATCTGGTCCTGGCATGGACAGGGACAATGGCAGGAAAGACAGCAAAAACAATGCGGAGAGCAAGGACAGCGAAAAGCAGAAGGGCAACACCGGCAGCCATGGAACCAATATCCGGCCGGGCCCGGGGAACATATTACAGAGCGATGGAAGCCGGCCGGGCGGCAGCGCCGGAACAGGTAACGCAGGCAAAAGCAACGGCAAGGATGCCCATGATTCGAAGCGGCCCGGTTGGGACGATGTTTGGAAAACGCTGGAGAAACAGGGGGAAGAGCTGAAAAAAGAACGGGAAAAACTAAGAAATGAGCTGCTTGGGCAAATAAACGCAGACAAGCCACAGGACAGCAAAAAGCCTGGGGCAAAAGATCCGCGTAAAGAGAATGAACAGGACGGCAAAAAAGTAAAAGACAGCAGTAAACAGGGCGGGAATAAAGCGGAGAACGGCAACAACACGGGCAAAAACCAGAAGAACGCAAAGAACGATAAAGATCACGGCCGGGACATAAGCCCTAAAACTCCCGGGCCAAAAACCGGGCCAAAAGACAGCGGTAATAAAAAATGAAAACGCCGGCAGCCGAATCTGCCAGCCGATACCGCAAAAATTCCGGGTTTTTGCAGTACAGTGTCAGAAACTTTTTATATAAGTGCAGCGCAAAATGACATAAAAACCTGTCTCCCTCCGTTATAATCTGTGTTACGGGAGGGACAAGAGATGAAGACCACCGCTGTACAAATGAGTAAATCCGGCTACCTGCCGAAGTTTATCAACAAACTGTACCTTCAGAGGAACAGGTTCCTTGTATTCCTTGTTGCATTCCTGATCACAGGCAGCAGCATATCCGGTACAGTCCCGCTTGGGGCGGTTTACTTCGCTGCTTCATGCAGAGCGGGGATCCCGAGTCTGGTGACAGCCGTGGCTGTCATAATTGGAGCTTTGCTTTCGGGCCCTCCTGAGTTTCTGTATATCAACGCTGCGAGCATGCTGCTGTTTTACATCTTATCTGTCCCACTGAGGAAGAATGATTCTAAAATGAACTTCTGGGCTGCCTTTGCAGTATTCATCTCTGTTCTTGTGCCGCATCTTGTCCTTTCGGGCATCTGGGGATTCCTGCTGTACGATGTCCTGAAATCGATCTTTTTCTCATTTATCGCCTTTACATTCTATTTCATATTCAGGTTCGCAATACCCATTATTTCAGGCATGGCCGGAAAGGTCGCACTCGACGGAGAGGAAGCCGTAAGCGCAGGCATCACTGCCGCACTGGCAGTCTCCGGGCTCGGGACGCTGCAGTTATTTGGATTTTCACTTCGAAACATACTATGTGTGCTGCTGGTGCTTTTTTACAGTTTCAAGTGCAGTGCAGGAGCCGGTGCCGCGACGGGGGCCGCGGCAGGCCTGATCATCGGTACTGCTTCGGGATTCACTCCATCCACGGCAGGAGCATATGCCCTGTGCGGTATGCTCGCCGGCATACTCGGCGTACTTGGCAGGGCCGGGTCGGCGCTCGGCTTCATACTGGGCAACATGATCCTTGCAATTTACTTCAACGGGAACGTGGAATCGACGCTTTATCTCAGGGATATACTTGCAGCCTCCGTTGTTTTTTTCATCGTGCCGGACAGGCTTGCAGACCGCCTTACCGCTCCCTTTGCAAGGAAATCTGCAGAGCTTGCTGACGGGAGAAGTTATTCGCGCAGGATCAGGGACCTAACGGCGGAAAGGCTGAAGAAATTTGCAGACGCATTCATGGCACTGTCACGGAGTTTCGGGGAGATCGCCCGGAACAGTGCCCCGGCCGGGAAACAGGAAATAAATGTGCTGTTCGACAGGGTGGCCGACAGGATATGCCGTGACTGCAGCCTGTGTCTGCATTGCTGGGAACGCAGTTTTTATGACACGTACCAGGTAATGTTCCGGATCATTGAAAGCCTTGAAGCAAAAGGCCGGATCGAGGAAAGCGATATACCTGCCGGCTTTATCGAGAAGTGCCCTAGGATAGATGATTTTGTCAATGCGGTCAACAACATGTACGAGCTGTTCAAAGTCGGAGTCGTGTGGAAAAGCAAAATCGGTGAAAGCAGGTCCGTGATCAGCAGGCAATTTGAAGGCATGTCACGCGTGATAGGAAATCTTGCCGAAGAAATCAATACCGACATAAAATTCCTGACCCCGCTGGAGGATGCCATCTTTGCGGCACTGAAAAAGGAAGGCATCAGGGTAGTGGAAGTGGTAGCATACAAGGGATTGTGGGGCAAGTACGAGATAAACGTACACCATGCCTCATGCGGAGGGGCAAGGAAATGCACGGAAGTGATAGACAGGATCGTGACGGAAACCTCCGGCAGAAGGATGGTGCGAAGCGATGAGGGCTGCACGGCGTACGGCAGCGAAGAATGCGTTCTGAAGTATATTGAGGCCGAAAATCTGAGGATCACGACCGGGGTCGCGCGCATGCCAAAATACGGAAGCAAGGTCTCCGGCGACAGTTTCTCCTTCATGGAAGGGATCGGCGGCAAATATACACTGGCGCTCAGCGACGGCATGGGCAGCGGGTACAATGCATCCGTTCAGAGCAAGGCTGCCGTGGATATGCTTGAAAGTTTCCTTGAATCGGGCTTTGACAAAGAGATGGCAGTAAACCTTATAAATTCGGTACTGGTGCTGAAATCGGACGATGATGCCGCATGCACCATGGACATCGCCATGATAGACCTGTCCAGCGGGGAAGTGGAATTCATCAAAATAGGCGCTGCTCCGACATTTATCAAAAGAGACTCCAGGGTAGAGGTGGTCAGGTCAGCTTCGCTGCCGGCAGGCATACTCCCCGGGGTGGATGTGGAACTTTCATGCAAGGTCTTGGATGCGGGTGATATGATCATAATGGTCACAGACGGGATAACGGACGTCATGACCGATGATGAACCGGGAGACAAGGTCTTGCTGAAACACATCCGGCAATTGGAGAGCCTGAATCCGCAGCTTGTGGCCGACTCGATCCTTGACGAGGCTGTCAGGCGATGCGACGGCCGGCCGTATGACGATATGACGGTGCTTGTGGCAAAGGTCTGGAAAAAACCGCTGTAGCCATATGGTTGCCGTCAGGCAGATATACAGGAAGAAATTGAATAAATCCTTGTTTTTATCCGCAAACTATACCTGTTGGATATGCCGCAGGGATTGTGCCGGCGGACAATACGGATATGGTTTGGAGGATGGATATGGTGGCTGGCGATTCCAGAAGGATAGTAGTCATAAAAAATATAGCCTCAAATCTCATAGAGGAAGCTATACTGATCCTCAGGGGAGGGCCTGACGAACCGTCTGACACCGGCCGGGAAAAAAGCGCACAGGGCAGGCCGGGACCGAGGAACGATTTCCTGCTCAGGGAAGCTGAACGCATCATAAATGAATACATAAAGGAGCACGGGCTTACGAGAAAACGCGACAGGAGGCTGTTTGCCGGCAAACTGTTCCGGTCAGGGATAACGGCCAATACTGTCGTCAACATCCTTCTTGCAGTTTCAGTCCTTCTGCTGGCGGCAATAATCTTCAAAATGATGTAAAACTGAATTATGTATATTTCGCTTGCACATGCCCGGCTATTGTGATACAATTACTCAGAATCCTTGCTCTGCACATCGGGATGCAGGGCCGTTTAGTCCAGAAGGAGGTGAAAGTCGCATGCTGAACAAATACGAGTCAATATTCATCATCGATCCTGATTTTGACGAGGAAAATACGAAGGCTCTTGTCGAAAAATTCAGGAACCTGCTTGAGACCTCAGCACAACTGGAAAGCATAGATGAATGGGGAAAAAGGAAACTCGCCTACGAAATCGCAGGAAAGACCGAGGGTTATTACGTGCTGGCCGATTTCAGCGCGAATTCCGATTTTCCGCGTGAGCTTGAAAGGATATTCAAGATCACTGACGGGGTACTCAAATACATGATCATTAAGAAGAATAAATAGGGTGGTTGTATGAATAAGGTCATTTTAATGGGCAGGCTTACGAAGGATCCTGAATTGAGATACACTGCTTCAAGCAACATACCCAGGTGCACGTTTTCCCTCGCTGTGGACAGAAGGTTTTCAAAACCGGGCGAAGAGAAGCAGACGGACTTTTTCAACATAGTTGCGTGGAGGAGCACTGCGGAGTTCTGCAGTAAGTATTTCACAAAAGGACAGAGGGTAGTAGTCGTCGGAAGCTTACAGAACAGAAGCTGGGACGACACCGATGGCAGAAAGCATTACGTAACGGAGATAATTGCCGACGAGGTATACTTTGCAGATTCCCGCAGGACTGAAGGAGGATCCGCGTACGGCCCGGCAGGCGTATCAGGATTCATGCCTGCATCGGCGGAAGGACCGGATGAAGATGTCGGATTCTTCCCGACAGACGATGATGACCTGCCGTTCTGAAAGTGACCTTACAGCCGGACGCCGGCACATGGCCGGCAACCCTGTACAAGTAACGGAAAGGAGGCGTTTGGCATGTCAGCGAAGAAAGATAACAAGAGCGCTAACAAGGATTACGACAAAGGCGAAGGCAAAGTCAACATAAAGAGAAGATCCAGGAAGAAAGTCTGCGCTTTCTGTGTTGACAAGATAACTGAAATAGATTACAAAGATGTCGCAAGATTGAGAAAATATATTTCCGAAAGAGGCAAGATCCTTCCGAGAAGGATCTCCGGGAATTGCGCGAAACATCAGCGCCAGTTGACAACTGCGATAAAGAGGGCAAGGACCATCGCTCTGCTGCCGTTCACGGCTGACTAATCCATGCGTAAAAAACCCCTTCGGATCTGATTCGGATCAGGAGGGGTTTTTTTGCGGCAACAGCAAACGACCGGATGCGATTATCCGGCGATCCGGCCGTTGCCCCGCTCCAGGGGAGCAGATTCTGGAGGTTGGGAAATCATTGTGTTTCCTGTTGCATCTGTTGCTGTATCTGAAAGCCCCAAGCTCATTGCCTTTCAATATATATTTACCCCGTGCACGGACACTGAAACAGGATCCAACATATTTTCACATTTCGATAACCCGGTTGGAAAAACAGAGTTTTTGTTGTATTATAATATACGCCAAATCAGCCGGTTATTAAGGAGAACATCAGCGCATGAAAAGGATTGGTTACCTTGGCCCTAAGGGAACATTCTCCCATGAGGCCATGGAAAAGTACACAGGGCAGGCTCCATACACAGCCCGGGATTATCCGACGATACCGGATATATTCACTGCGATGCAGGACGGCCAGCTGGACGAGGCCATCGTGCCGATAGAGAACTCTATCGAAGGCGCCGTCAATGTGACCATGGATATGCTGACACAGGAAAACGGCCTGTGGATCAGGGCTGAAGTGGTCATTCCCGTGAGGGAACATCTGCTGGTGAAAAAAGGTACTGACATCCCGGATATCAGGACAGTCATCTCGCATCCGCAGCCTTTGGGCCAGTGCAGGCGATTTTTGTCGGAAAATCTGCCGGATGCGGTGTTGAAGGTTGCCCACAGCACTGCCGCAGCTGCTGAAGAAGTTGCAGCAGGAGCAGGAGATATGGCGGCAATAGGTTCAAGGGCGGCAGCGGAGGCATATGGCCTTGATGTCCTGAGAGAAGATATCCAGGACCATGACAGTAATTTCACCCGGTTTGTCGTACTTGGCAGGAGTGATGCTGAAAGGACCGGGAACGACAAGACTTCGATTGTTTTCTCCACAGAGGACAAACCCGGAAGCCTCTACAGGATATTGCAGATTTTCAATCTCTGGGACATAAACATGACGCGTATTGAATCCAGACCTGCCAAAAACAGGCTTGGCAGCTACATATTTTTTGTGGATCTCCTTGGACACAGGGAAGATGATGACCTCAGGGATGCCCTGACAATGGTGAAGAGGAAAACTTCATTTTTAAAAATATTGGGCTCCTACCCGGTTTCTCCCGTCGATAAAACCTGATGCAGGAAATACCATAATATGGTAAAATATTAGCAAACCGGGTTGGGAGTTGAGTATATGGCATTGCCTGAAAAAGAGATCGACATAACCAGGAACATAAAAATCATTGAATGCCTGAAAAGCGAAATGCTCACCGAAGTGGCTGACCTTTTCAAGGTACTGGCGGGAGGCGCCCGGGAGGAGCTTCATGAAGCGGTCGGCGACGTCCTGTCGAATATCATCCTCATAAGCTACCTGCTGGGCAAGAGGCTGGGCGTCAGCTACAATGCCGTTGAAATGAAGATACGCAACAAGGTCAGACTTGGACTTGTGGAGAACAATGACGTGGAAAAGTATTACGGCGACCTGTCCGAGCTTTCGAAGCATCTGGGCAGCAGCAGGAGAAAGGAGAAATAGGGGACACCCTTTTCAAGGATATGGACAGCAAAAAAATACTGAGCAGAATGATACCGCAGGTAAGCATCCACATATGGGTAATACTGCTGTTGACTGCAATAATTGCAGTACTGGACTGGATGGTTGCAATACCATGCTTCATACTCTTTGCTTACCTTGCATGGCACAATATCAGGACCAGCTACAGACGGAAAGCCGAAATATCCGATTTCATCGAGAACCTGAACCTCAATATCGACACGGCGACAAAGGATACACTGCTCAACTTCCCAATGCCGCTTGTCATTGCGGAACCTGACGGAGCGATAATATGGTATAACTCTTCCTTCAGGGATATTTCCGATAATACGGAGATTTTCGAGAATGCTGTCAAAACCGTGGTGAAGGAACTCCGCAGTGAACTGCCGCTCGACAATACGGAACGGAAATATATGCCGATATCAAGGCAGATAAACCTGGACGGACGGCACTACAATGTGCTTATCAGCATAGCAAGGCGTGATCCCCAGGACGCGATGAGCTGCATCCTGATACTTTATTTCATCGATACTACAGAACTCGTCACACTGAAGCAGACATATGCCGACGAGAAGATAGTCGCCGGCATATGCGTCATAGACAATTACGACGACCTGATGCAGAGCATGGAAGACCCGCTCAAGCCACAGATACTTGCCGAGGTAGACAAGCGCGTGGTCAGGTGGATCTCGTTTACCAACGGTATTATAAAAAAGTACGAAAGGGACAAATACCTGTTCATTTTTGAGCAGAAATATATGAAGGAGCTTGAGGAGAAAAAGTTCGAGATACTGGATTCCGTCAAGGAGATAAACATAGGCAACAAGCTGCCTGTCACGCTCAGCCTCGGCTTCGGTCTCAACGGAGGAACACTGGCGGAGAACCTCCAGTTCGCTGCGGCTTCAATCGATCTGGCGCTGGGCAGAGGAGGCGATCAGGTAGTGCTGAAAAACGGGGAAAACTTCAGTTTCTTCGGCGGGAAGTCCAGGGAACTCGAAAAGAGGACGAAAGTGAAGGCAAGGGTCATCGCGTATGCTATGCGCGAACTGATCGATCAGTCTGACCGCGTGCTGATCATGGGGCATGAAAACGGCGACATCGATTCACTGGGTGCTTCGCTTGGACTTTACAGGGCTGTCCGGAGCAGGAACAGGGAAGCGTATATAGTATTGGACAGGATAAATCCCACCATCGAGAAACTTGTGGAAATGATAAGGAAAGATGAGGAATATCAAGACCTGTTCATAACAGGAAGTGAAGCAATGGATCTTATGACAAGGAAGACCCTCCTTATCGTTGTTGACAACCACCGCAAAAGTTTTGCCGAAGTACCGGAGCTGATCGACGAAAGCGAACAGACAGTGGTGATCGACCACCACAGGAGAGGCGCCGATTACATACAGGACACCGTTCTGACATACCAGGAACCTTATGCGTCTTCAACCAGCGAGCTCGTTACAGAGGTCATCCAGTATATTGATGAGAAACTGAAACTGAGCCAGCTTGAGGCGGAGGCCCTCTATGCCGGCATAGTCATCGATACCAAGAATTTCACTTTCAAGACCGGTGTCAGGACATTCGAAGCGGCATCCTACCTGAGGCGTCAGGGAGTAGATACGGTAGCCGTCAAGAAACTGTTCCAGAACGACATCGGGACCTATACAAAAGTCTCTTCAGTGGTCAGCAGCGCCGAACTGATAGACGGAAACATAGCGATATCTGTCTGCGGGGAGGATATCGACAATCCGCGGATGATAGCGGCCAAAGCCGCCGATGAGCTTCTGAACCTGTCGGGAATAACGGCTTCGTTCGTACTGTGCAGCGTTGACGGCGAAGTTTGGATAAGCGGCAGGTCGCTGGGTGAAATTAATGTGCAGATGATCCTCGAGAAGCTCGGCGGCGGGGGCCATATGTCGGTGGCCGGCGCGCAGCTCACCGACACTGACATAAATGATGCGAAAGAAAGATTAAAATGTGCTATAATGGATTACAAGGAAGAAATGGCAAAACCGAATACTTAAACCGGAGGTTCATATGAAAGTCATATTGAAGCAGGATGTCAAGGGACTGGGGAAGAAAGACGACCTGGTTAATGTCAGCGACGGTTATGCCAGGAATTTTTTATTTCCAAAGGGTCTTGCCGTTGAGGCCAACGAAAGTAACCTGAACATTGTCAAAACCAGGAAGGAAGCCGAGAAGAGCAGAAGGGACAAGGAACTTGCGCAGGCAAGGAAACTGGCCGAAGAACTCCGGAACGTGGAAGTGGTCATCAGGGCCAAAACCGGCGAGAACGGAAAGCTCTTCGGGTCTATCACCAGCAAAGACATTTCGGATAAACTGAAAGAAGATTTCGGGATGGACATTGACAGGAAGAAGATAGTAATGCCTGATGCGATCAAGGCTACAGGGACGTATGAGATCGACGTGAAACTGTATCCTGAAGTAAGCGGCAGGCTGAAGGTAAGGATAGAGTCCGAATAAGAGGCCGGACAGAAATAAGTTTGATATGAAGAATGATGATCAGGATCAGTATTGAGAACAGATAACGATTTACGGAGCACAGATAACGGAGCGCAGATAACAGATAACCGGAGGGGTCGTAAGTGGATCTTAGTGCCTTGGGAATGGTGCCACCTCACAATATTGAGGCGGAACAGGCAGTACTCGGCTGTATGCTGCTCGATTCCGACGTGATCCCGACAGTGACGGAACTCATCAGGAGTTCTGATTTTTACAGGGAAGACCACAGGGAAATATGCGAGGCCATAATTGACATAGTGGAAAAAGCGGGACCGGTGGATATCATCACCGTAGCGGAGCAACTGCAGCAAAGGGGTACGCTGGAGAAGGTCGGGGGGATCGACTACCTTGCAAGCATCACCAGTGCCGTGCCAACTACTGCCAATGCAAGGCACTATGCAAAGATCGTCGAGGAGAAGTCGCTGCTGCGCAAGTTGATAAAGGCTGCGCAGGATATCGCCGGAATGAGCTACGAAGGAGCCGATGAGGCTGAATTCGTACTGGACAAAGCGGAAAAGACCATATTTGACATAATCGAAAGGAGAAGCACGCAGGGATTTACTCACATCAAGGACGTGCTTCTCGAAACATTCAACAAGCTGGAGGAACTCTACAACAGCAAAAGCCCCATAACAGGGGTGCCGACGGGATTTACGGACCTCGACATGAAAACCGCCGGACTTCAGAATTCGGACCTGATACTGATAGCGGCCCGTCCGGGTATGGGCAAGACGGCCATGGCGCTTAACATCGCACAGTACGCAGCAGTACAGAAACATGTTCCTGTGGCGCTGTTCAACCTTGAGATGTCGAAGGACCAGCTTGTAAACAGGATGCTGTGCAGCGAGGTCATGGTCGACAGCCACAAGATGAGGACAGGAAAGCTGGACGATGAGGACTGGAAGAAGATAGCGAGGGCCCTGGGGCCCCTGTCGGAGGCGCCAATATATATAGACGATACGCCTGGACTCACGGTCATGGATATCAGGGCAAAGTGCAGGAGGCTGAAGCTCGAGAAAAATCTCGGGCTTGTCGTGATCGACTACCTGCAGCTGATGCGCGGAAGGGGCAAAGCGGAAAACAGGCAGCAGGAAGTATCGGAAATATCCAGATCGTTAAAGATACTTGCGAAGGAACTTAACGTGCCGGTGGTGACCATGTCGCAGCTCAGCAGGAGTCCTGAATCCAGGACGGATCACCGGCCGATGCTCAGCGACCTGAGGGAATCCGGCGCCATAGAGCAGGACGCCGATATAGTCATGTTCCTCTACAGGGACGACTATTACAACCCGGACAGCGACAAGAAGAACATAGCTGAAGTCATCATCGCAAAACATCGAAACGGGTCGACCGGTACGGTTTACCTCAAATGGTTCGGCCAATATACCAAGTTTGCGAATTTGGAAAAAGATGAAGTATATCAGTGATTATGTCCTACAATTCCAGAAGAAGATCCTGGATATAATCCTCACCCACAAACTGATCGAACCCGGAGAGGGCGTTGTTGCAGGTGTTTCGGGCGGACCTGATTCTGTCTGCCTTATCCATGTGCTAAGTTCTCTCCGGGACGAACTCGGAATTAAACTCCATGCAGTACATGTAAACCATATGCTGCGCGGCCAAGAGGCGGATGCCGATGAAGAATACACCGTCCGCCTTTGCAGTGAACTCGGTGTCCCGCTGCATGTCCTGCGGACGGACGTTGCCGAAGCTGCAGCGGAAATGGGCATTTCCGTGGAGGAAGCCGGCAGGGAGGTCCGGTACCGTGAGTTCGGCAGGCATGCCGAAGCCACCGGAGCTTCGAAGATCGCTGTGGCGCATAACAGGAACGATCAGGCCGAGACAGTCATGCTGAATATAATAAGAGGGACCGGGACAAGGGGCCTCTGCGGGATGGAATACATCAGGGGCAACATAATAAGACCCCTGCTTTCCACGGGCAGGGAGGAGATCGAGCGATACTGCAGGGAGGCAGGTCTTTCCCCGAGGACCGACAGCACCAATCTTACAGGTGACTATACGCGCAATAAAGTGCGGCTCGGTCTTTTCCCTTATATAAATGAAAATTTCGGGGCCGACATTATCGACAGTCTCTGCAGGCTGGCAGAGAACGCTGCTGCCGACCAGTGCTTCCTGGAAAGATACGCTGCCAAAGCATATGAGCAGGTCCTGAGGGAAAGCAGGGACGGGCAGGTCAGTATGGACATCGGCAGACTGCGGGAACTCGAGCCTGCGGTACTGATGCGTGTGTTCAGACAGGCGATCACACATGCGGCAGGGAGCGCAAAGGGTGTTGGCAGCATACACTACCAGGCCTTGTCCGACCTTGTCACAAGGGGAACCACCGGGATGCAGGCCGAACTGCCCCGCGGCATAAGGGCATCAGTTTCATACGGCATACTGAAAGTGTTTTCCGGTGATAGTCATGAAACAAGGGATCAGCATCCTGCTGACTTTTCCAGGGAAGTGGCGGTGCCTGGGACGACGGCGGTACCGGAGGCCGGAGCAGATCTGTCTGTTTCCGTCCATCAGCCGCTTAGTATTGATAAATACAAATCGCTGGGTTATAATCCATACGTGCAGTATTTTGATTATGACCTGCTGAAAAAGGGAATACATATAAGAAATCGCCGGGCCGGAGACATTTTCAGACCTTTTGGTTCGTGCGGCACGAAAAAACTGAAAGAATTTTTTATCGACAGCAAGATCCCCCGGGAAGAGCGCGGCCGCATACCGCTCATATGCCGGGGAAACGAGGTAGTGTGGGTCATAGGATATAAAATAAGTGATAAATTCAAGGTAACTGAAAATACTAAAAAAGTGCTGAAAATTGAATTCAATCGGAGGGGTCACAACTATGATGAAAGATATCGAAGAGGTTCTGGTGCCGCGGGAACAGATCAGGGAAATGGTAAAGAGGCTGGGCAGACAGATATCCGAAGATTATGAGGGCAGGGAACTCGTCCTCGTAGGGGTGCTGAAGGGCGGGTTTATTTTCCTGGCCGACCTGATGAGGGAAATAACGATACCTGTGGATATGGATTTCATATCGGTCTCCAGCTACGGGGCGTCAACAAAATCCTCAGGCGTCGTTCGGATAATAAAGGATATCGATTTCGACGTCGGCGGCAAGCATGTGCTGATAGTCGAGGATCTTGTCGATACAGGCCTTACGCTGAGGCACCTTAAGGATCTCTTCAATACAAGGGGCCCGGAAAGTGTGAAGATCTGCACCGCATTCGACAAGCCATCCAGGAGGATGGTGGAGATCGAGGTCGAGTACAAGGGAATAGAAGTGCCTGACAAGTTCATTGTAGGCTACGGCCTGGACTATGCGGGCAAGTACCGGAATCTTCCGGATGTCTGCACGCTTAAGGAAGAGGTTTATGGAAAAAAGAGCTGAACACAGACAAAATAACGGCGCCGGTGGTATATATGTATCAGGACCCC
>Ga0134092_1001230_pt1 | contig 22860 bp, 15 predicted proteins | sample 3_6taG_FD_94454 | JGI IMG/M metagenome (GOLD analysis project Ga0134092, IMG submission 94454) | Switchgrass degrading microbial communities from high solid loading bioreactors in New Hampshire, USA - 3_6_20_6_A3 metaG | ecosystem: Engineered > Bioreactor > Semi-continuous > Anaerobic >... | reverse complement strand
CCTTAAGACCTCAATCACTATTTTTGCTTTTTCTTCCGGTGTAAAATTTCTTCTCTTTTCCATAGTTCCATTCTAACTTATTTTGGCCGTTTTGTCTGTCTTAATTTCTGGTATCATTATACCCCCTTGACCCTGGCAGTAATGCGAACCTGTAGCCTTCGGACTTCAGATAAGCAATGATTTCCGGCAAGGCCTGGACGGTACTCTCCTTCCCCTTGGAGTCGTGCATGAGGACAACCAGACTGTTTCGATTCTTTACGGTGCTTTTGAACCGTTCAATCAGCTTTTCCGGTTCTTGCATCTTACTGGTCTCCGCATCGCCGTTTAAGCAGTTCCAGTCAATGTATACAAAGCCTTCTTCGTTGATACGCTCCCTGAATGCCTTTCGCTTTTCACCGAAGGAACCGCCGGGAAAGCGGACAAGCTTGAAGCTTTTTTCCGTTTCCAAAATGGACTTTAAAAGCTCCTCCACCCTGTAAAGTTCGTCTAAAAAGCTGTCCACATTTTTATAGATCTTATTGTACGAATGGGTATAGGAATGATTGCCGATACCGTGCCCCTCTTCATATTGACGCCTGATGATTTCCGGATGCTCAGCCGCCTGATTGCCGATTACGAAGAAGGTGGCCTTCACATTTTCATCTGCCAGGATATCCAGTATTGCATTGGTGATGGCCGGAGTGGGACCGTCATCAAAGGTAAGGTAGGCAACCTTTTCCCCGCCGGCTCTATAGATCTTATCCAGCTCAATCTGGGAGACAACTTCCTCCGCTTCATCAAGGGGTTCATCCGTCTGTACAGGATCTGAAGAAGGTGATGGTTCGGTAGGGTCGTCGGATTCCACGGCTTGTCCCGGCTCATCCGTTTCTACCGGATTCTGTGGTTCTACTGGGTCTTGTGTCTCTAGCGGCTCCTCTGTTTCTATCGGTTCTTGTGCTTCCTCCGGCTCACTAGACGGAGAAGAATTCGCTTCCGGCTCGGAAGGTTCTGAAATATCGGTGGAGTTTGGGTCTATATCCGAAGGAGTGCCGTTATCGGGTATATCAATTTCAAAAGCGTTATCGCTGCCTGTGGGCTTAGTGAAATTCTTTACAGCACCCCGAATATCCGCTACAAAGGCTATGTTAAGCAAAATAAAAATGCACAACATCTTTATTGCCATGCTATTATTGGATAGGTTGCTTTTTATCATCCATGGTCCCCCTATGTACGTTCAGTGCTATATATGCGCTTTATGCCATTTTGGTTTTTTGCCTATCACATGTTATACAGTATATCGCCTGTATATCTTTCTCTATAATATTATAGATCACAGTGAGACTAAAGTCCTAATTTTGACCATGTTTTAACAAAAATTTTATATATGTAATATATACGTCACAATCAGCCGGCCATCGTTATAGCCTATAAAGAACCATTATTCCTACATGTTTTTTATAAAGGAGCTTGGAAATTTTTCTCTGGCGAAGCAACTGGAGATGTTGAAAATATGTACATTATAAAATAAAAAAAGGAGCTGTTTTTACAACCCCCTTTCTATTTCTATCACAACTTATTCCCACATTCGCTGCAGAACCTGGACTGGGGCGAATTTTCGGTCCCGCATTTCGGGCAAATGCTTTTGCTCAATGTACCCAGCTTTTCCCCACACTCCTGACAAAACTTGCTTCCCTCAGGGTTTACAAACGAACAGTTTGGGCAGGTGCGGGCTTCCAGCTGCTCCTTTTCCTTTCTCTTCTTTTCTTTTTTCTCTTCTTCGGCTGCTCTGAGTTTTTCCTTTATTTGAACCTGCTTTTTCTGATTTTCATTGAGCTCATTTATAATTGCTGCAAATTCCGGTCTATCCCTGACGCTCGGTATCATTTTTCTCCCAATCTCCGCATAAAGCTGCAATTCTCTTTGCTGTAGCTCATTTAACTCATTAGTAGCATTGAAAATTTTCGTATCCGGATCATCTTGAGGCGTAAAGGAACTAAGTCCCTTCATCAATCCGCCCAAACCGCTTAGCCCACTGAATAAATCAGCCATTTCTTGATCCTCCCTTTATTATGAAACTCTATTCCCGCATTCTCCGCAGAATTTGACTCCACTGGCAAGCTGGGCCCCACATTTCGGACATTTTTTCAGCGACAGGTTGGCTCCGCAGTTATTGCAGAATTTGCCCTCACCGGAAGGCTTGCCGCATTCAGGACAAATGATGGTTTTGCTCTCCACCTTGCCTGTAAACACATTGGTATTTTCCGCAGCCTTCTCTATTTCCTCCACCATTCTATCCGCCCGTGCCTTGGCTATCTTCACATTCTGCCGCGGGGCACATTCCACACAGAGTCCTGTATCCTCATTAAAATCTGCATCACAAACCCACTGGCGGCAGTTATGGCAGCGGTTAAAATGACGCCTTGCCTCATTTTGCGCCATTTCAAATGCCTTCTCATGTTCCTTTTGCCATTCGGGACTCATGCCGGTAAAACGCTCTGACAATATATCTCCTCCACGGGAAACATTCCATCCCAGATTTCCAAGTTTCCCGCCCAGCAGGCTTCCCAGAACCCTTGCACCCCCTGAAATGCTGCGGAGAAGTGAACCCTTTTTATAGGTCTCTGATTCCATAAATGAGCTTTTGAATCCATCATGGCAGAGATCGCAGTAAAAGGTGAATTGAAAGCCTGCCTCTGTACTGTTATCCTCGTAGTTTCTCGTAAACGCCTTTAACATGAAATCTCCCCCTATATTTCATTTATTTTTGGCAGTTGCTTTAACTGCACCGGTTGACATACTGCGTATTATTTCTTTTTGGTTAGCTTCTTTCCGCATGCTGTGCATTTCACTGCATCAAAAAACTGATACGCTCCACACCTTTTGTTTGGACAGATCACCATTAGATCTGCACCGCATTTTTCACACCTATCCTGCATAAAGGTAATCTGTTTACAGAAGGGGCAAGTGACATACAGGGATCGTCCACAGCCGGAACAAACTTTATCATCCCGGCTGATTTCCCTAAAGCAGCTAAAGCATCTATCAGCAAAGGGGCTTCGGCTTCCGCATTTTGGACAAAAAGTCGAATCTCCCTCGATAAGGGCATCGCAGCGAATACAACGCTTCTTGTAAAAAGCCATATCCATCCCCCTCAAAGCAAGAATTTTCCTACCAATCCATAATGCTGACTGATTGAAAAGCTATAGCTCATCCGAAAGCTCTTTCATCATCATGTTATTGATATAATTTATGCTCATACCCCCCTTCGGATTCCCTTTTTATGCCTTGCTCTTATCAAACTTTTTACAACCAAATTTACACCTCGATATTTGCCATCCAAACCTAAAAAGCATAAAACAACTGAAGAAATTGCCTGGCAATTGGGGCAAACCGTTGCGGAATGACAAAATAAGTCAGCGAGAACCGTCCCGCTGACTTATGGTTTCTATGAGCATCCTACAAAGCAAAAAAAGCCGGCGAGAACCGCTCCCGCCGGCTCATTTCTACTTCATTCTGTTATTTTACGAATACGTCATCCAAAGCTGCCTGTGCCGCCTGCTCAATCTCTTGGATAGCCACTGCGGCAGTCTTTTCTCCGGTTCCGACAAATTTCAGGGCATTCCAGGTCAACCAGCCAACGTTGTCCCCAAGAATCTGGGTGTAGTTCATGAGGCTCTTAACCTCTTTGCCTTCTACGATCATCTTGATCGTTTCAACGCTCTCAGCATCTCTGGCCCTCTTCTCATGATCTTCCAACCAGGATTCGGGATCCTCATCCGGGAAGGGCTCGGTATATTCATCCCAGAAAATAGCGACTTCTTCCGGTTTATCAACAGTAGCGGGCATCACCAGCAGGTTCTCCATAGAGATAACGCTGGTATATCCGTCGCCTTTGGGGCCAATGGGGAATACTACAAAGCCGTAATCATCCGCCATGTTGGGCTGGAATCGGTCGGTCTCCCACCATTCACCGATTTCCATGGCTGCTATTCCGGCCTGGAATTGATTCATGGCCCAATCCCATGATCCATCGTCGGGAATCATGGGCATAACCTTGTGAACATTGATCAAATCCTGAACAAACTGGAAGGCTTCAACGGCATTGGGCTCATTCAGCCTGAAGATGGCTCTGCCGTCAACCATTTCATACAGCCTTCCGCCGTTGCTGTATACGAAAGGCCAGGGAGAGTTTGTAGCTCCGACGATTCCCCACTGGTCAACTGTGCCGTCGCCGTCCAGGTCCTTTGTGGCCTTCTTGGCAATCTCCAGCATCTTATCCCAGGTCCAGGTTTTATTGTTCTGCAGTTCATACAAATTGGGCAGGCCTTCTCGTTCAAAGATGGTCTTGTTCCAGTAGATTCCGCCTCGAGGGAAGAGCTTTCCGGTATTCATGCTGTAAATTTTGCCCTCGTAGGTGCCGGCTTCCAGCAACTGCTTATTCCATTTCTCCTCCTGGAAGTCGAAAATGCCCAGATCGCTTACCGGATAGCAGAAGCCGTTTACAACCAGACCGGGGAAGAACCAGTAGGTCTGAACCATTGCCAGCTCAGCAAAGGGATCTCCGGCCAGGGTGCTGGCGGTGAAGGTCTCCGTGAACTGGTCTGAAGGAACATTCAGGTATTCCAGTTTGAAGTTGTACTTCTCTTCCAGGTCCTTTGTGCGCTCAATGATCTTGTCTTCATACTCAGATCCGCCCGGCTTCGGCTCCGGATCCCAGTATGCCGCATAGGTGATGGTTCTGCCGCCAAAATCGTATTTTGGCTCTTCTTCAACAGGTTCTTCTTCCTGCTCTTGTTCTTGCCCTTGTTCTCCCGTTTCTTTTGGCTGGTCCACATTGCTATCCTTTGTACCGTCGCTACTGCTGCAGCCGGTAATTACAGAGAACAAAAAGACCAATACCAGTAACATTGACAATAAAGTTTGTGTTTTTCGACTCATTCTTATCCCCCTTATATAAATGATGGAAAATCGGCGATAGGAAACGATATCGCCTTTATATGAAAGCCGGCAAATCTTTTGGATTTGCACAGCCATCATACAGCAAAGGAACACTTCATCAGTAGAAGGATTCTTTAGGCCCTGCCTCAAAGATCCGGCATGCTATATCGAACGGGCACCGGAAAAGCCCTCTCGTAGCCAGCCGGCTCAGTCTGCGACTGCCGGCTCCCCGTAAAAGTAGCCTCTTCCGTCGCTGCCTATATAGACTCTGCCGAAAATCTGACGATCTCCGACCATGCAGTTGGCACCGTTGCCCAGTTTATGGGCGTCGTCGTTAATTCTCACCCAGGTCTCGCCCATATCATCTGAGCGGAAAATTCCTTCAACCAGAGCCACTGTTCCATAGACATATAGGCTCGGATTTTCCCGTCCCGGGGCCGGCTTGCCGAAGGCAAAATTGATGCACTTCGTAACCTTCTGAATCTTCTTAAAGGTCTTTCCTGAATCGCTGGAACGTCGGAGGCTGTCATTGGTGCTGACCCATACTTCCCCTTCCATTCCGGGGGCGGTTTTCAGCTTTTGATTTCGATTAAAGCCCAGGGATTCATTGACCAAAGACCAGGTAGCGCCGCCGTCCGTGCTGACATAAAGCCCACCTTCTCCATGGAGATAGAACTTACCGCCCACTACCCGATCAGAGGCCAAGGGGAAATTGTGGGACCAGAACTTGTCAATCGATCCGCTGGGGGCGCCTTTGGATTGGATCCAGGTCTTGCCCCTGTCCATTGTATAATAGGGCGGGCTGTTGATCGGCAATATCACAATGTTGTCCGGATTATCCGCCGATACGGCACAGCGGTAGCCGATGGCGCCTTGCGGCCAGCTTTCAAACTCATGCCAGGTCTTTCCGTTGTCGGTGGAATAACCGCCGCCACCCCGCTGGCCCCAGCCCCAGGAGCCGACCCTGGCCAGGAAATTGGGATCTTTCTCACAAAAATCTATGCCCGTTGTCTCCTGCAGGTAGGGATTGCCGTGTTTCTTCTCCGGATATTGATTCATATCCGTATGGCGGGTACCGTCGTTATCAGCGACACCGGTGATCAAATTGGCTCCAATGGGAGTGGAAACCGCATCAAAGGCCACAATCTCTTCATGCCCTTTTTCATAGTTATACCACTGAACGGGAGAGGCTGTAATATCCGGGGTCATCCAAATACCGAACCAGTCGGTGAACCATACCCTTTTGGGATCATTGGGCTCCATGATCACAGCTGCAGTGGCTGCCGAAAAATGATTCTTCGGCCACCATGGCACTTCAAAATGCTTCTCCATATGATTGTTGACACATACCCAGGTCTTGCCCCCGTTCTCTGTATAATAAATCGGCAGGTTAAAGGCATCCCGGGTATTGTAGTCGGCCTGAGGTTTGATGTCTATAAACTCCGCCACAGTTACCACTTTCTCAGGATCTGTGGGGTCTACCGCTATCGCGTGAAAGGAACCGCCGTCAGGAGAGATCTCAGCCCATGTTCCGTCCTGATAAACGTGAAGGCCTTCCGATGAGGTAAGGTATACCCGACCGTCTGAAGCTACGGCCAGTCCGTTGGGATACTTGGGAGTGCCCTCTACCAAAGACCAGGACTTTCCTCCGTCAGAGCTGGTATAAAGGCCAAAACTATTTGCTATGGCATAAATTCTCTGGGTCATTCCGTCCTTTACGCTGCTTTTGTCAAAGGCAAGGCTCCTAATTCCCAGCCCGTCCGGATCATCGGGTATGCCCTCTGCCTTTTCCCAGGTCTTTGCCCCGTCCATACTTCTCCATAGCCCCTCATAACGGGTGCCACAGTAAATGATGTTGCTGTTGTTGGGATCCACCATGAGGCATTCCCCGGCCCAGCGATAAGGGCCGTTCCCCCAGAAAACCTTATCCAGATGGGTAAATTCCCATGTCTGGCCTCGATCCACCGATTTGAGCACATCTCCGGCCATATTATTCCAGATCCCGGCAGCTATGTAGACAACATCGGGATTGAACGGGTCAACGGCGATGCCGTCAATTCCATATAAATGCTTCTCATTATAGCCGAAACTGTCCGTAATGGGGATCCATCGCTTTTCATCCGGCTCCCATCGATATGCTCCTCCTACATCGGTACGGATGTAGATCAAATCGGGCTCGGTGGGATGGATCACGATGCCGGTTACGTATCCCCCTCCTCCTAACAGTACGCTGTCCCATTTGTACTCCTCTGTCGTAAAGGGTAAATTCATGGCCGCTCCTCCTTTTTTGCCATCTTTCGTTTCCTCTTCGGAGCCGTTATTCCCCTGTTCTTCCTCTATTTCTGAAGGACCCTCTTGTGCATCGGTCCCGTTCTCTGATTTGCCGCATCCCCCGAGTAAAGACGCTATTAAGAATAATGAAGCCATGAATAAAGCCAATTTCTTTTTCAACATGGGCTTTTACCTCCTCAATCAGCTTGCCGGTTCACAAGAGGTCTATCGCTGAATCCAAATAAGGGAATTTCCGTGTTCTCTTCATAACGAAAGAAACGTTCGTTCTCGCCGCTGTTCTATCCAAGGTCATTTCCTACGATCGAAACCATCATATGTTCACGTGACCATTCTATAATAGAACAGGCCGTTTGTCAAGAGAAGAAAAGGCCCCTTTGTTCAATTCTTGCGACATTTTGTTCAAATGGATTTAACGGCCATCGTAGAGTTTCTGATGATGAGCTCAGGCTCGAGAAAAATTTTAAATCCTTTTTCCCTTTCCTGATTCAGCTCCTTGACGAATTCCTTGGCGCACCTTGCTCCCAATTCAAAATAAGGATTTCTGACTGTCGTGAGGGAGGGCTCAATAGATGTTGCGACATCGCTGTCGTCAAATCCCACTATAGCTATATCATCAGGTACACGGATTCCTTGATCCTTTAATCCCTGAATGAGCCCTGCAGCCATGTTATCATTGGCAGTGAAAACAGCTGTGGGAGGATTCTTCATTTTCAAAAGCTCCGCCGCAATTCTCCGGCCGCCGTTTAAAGAAAAGTCCCCTTGAAAAACCAATTCCTCCCTGAAGGGAAGGGCATGTTCCTGGAGCGCTTTTTTATAGCCTTCATACCGATCAAGGCTGTTGGTGTAATTCAAAGGCCCATTGACATAGGCAATATCCCTGTGGCCCAGGTCAATCAGATGCTTGACTGCCAGGTATCCGCCTTTCACATTGTCCAAATCAATAAAGCTGATATCGGTGCCCTCCAGATAATTCTCAATCATGCAAAATTTATACTCCGTCTCTGCCAGCCTGCGCAAGCCCTGGTCATTGTTGACAGCTCCCAGGAAGATACAGCCGTCCACCTTGCCGTTGACAAAATATCTGGTATAATCATTTTCCTCTGTAGGCTCCTGCCTGTGAAAAAAGAGGACCAGGTCATAGCCATCCTCGTTCAGGGCTTCTCCGATACCGCTTAGAAGCTCTGAAATAAAGTACTGCCCCAGTATCCGCTGAACTCCTTTCAAATAAGGAACAATCACCCCCACATTGCCGCTGATCCCCTTTACAAAATTCCGGGCAATTTTATTGGGATGATAGTTCAGCTCCTCAGCCGCTTTCAGGACCTTCTCCCGAACTTCCGGCGATACCAGATGGGGGCTGTTGTATACTCTGGAAACCGTCGTCCCGGAAACCTTTGCTCTTTTGGCTACATCATTTCGATTTGCGATGGTCATCACTCTCCTCTGCCATAAGTTGAAACAACTCAAGGTACACCAGCTTTCATTATATCCATAAGGCTTTTATCATGCAAGTTTTATTCTTGTCCAATATCCTTCCCTAAAAAAAGCAGCTTAAAAAGCTGCTTTTACACTTACCTTCACCGGTCTTTCATGCCTTGGGCTTATTTTTCCACCTTCAAGATCTTCTTATCCGAGATCGATGATTGTATGGCATGATCCACTGCCACAACCTGGAACTGGTGGGTCTCACCCTTTTTGATATCGGGAATGATGCAGCGATTCACAAATGAATACTTGACCACATTCCCATCCATCAGAACCTTGTAGACCCGGACTCCATAGTCATCGGCGGGAGCCTTCCACCTCAGCTCATAGCCTTCCTCGACTTTCGAGAGTCCAATGATCTCAGGCTTGCCGGGAGGAAGTTTATCGCTGTTTTCTACGCTGTAGCCAAGGTCATAGACCCTGACATAATCCACTTCCATGGATTGGGGAAAAGCATTCTCATCGACTCCCTGAGCGCCTCCCCAGCTCCCCCCTACGGCGACATTGAGGGTCAAATAGAAGGGCTGATCAAAGGGCCAGGCCAGATATCCGTCCTCCCCTTCCTTTTCCGCGTCGTATTCCACATGGAAAAACTCCTGGTCATCCACGAAAAACTTCAGCTGATAAGGCCTCCATTCCAGGGCGTAGACATGAAATTCCGTATCGTATGTATCAATTTTGATGGAGCCTCCCTTTTGTGTTCCCAGTCGGTGGTTGTACTTCCCTGTATGGATCGTGCCGTGGATGACACCCGGGTCAAAGGCAACATGTTCCATGATATCGATTTCACCGCTGTCGGGCCAATTCCCGTAGTAGTTATTGGTCGGGCGCATCCATATGGCCGGCCAGGTTCCCAATCCGTTGGGGAGCTTTGCCCTCACTTCAATTCGGCCGTACATCCAGTCCCCCTTTTCCCTTGTCACCAACCTGGCTGAGGTATATTCATTTTCCCCCTCTTTTTCCTTCCTGGCTGTAATAATCAATTTCCCGTCCTTCACATAGGCGTTATCGGGGTCATGGGATGTATAATACTGCAACTCCTCATTTCCCCAGCCGTGGCCTCCGATATCATAGGACCATTTTTTGGGATCCGGCAGCCCTTCGTAATCAAACTCATCCGACCATACCAGTTTCCCGTACTTTTCCTCTATCCTATCCACCTCCTCTTCATTGATTTTACCCCCTTCTAAACCCTTTGGCGCATCAATCTCTTCACTTTCTTTATTGGCACTATTGCAGCCAATGACCCCCATCATAAATACCGCAATCAGAACAAGTAGAATAGCCTTCCCATTCAACATCAACACCTCTTCCCAATGGTTCTCAATTCATTATACCATATGGTTCCAGGCTTGTTAAGAAAAAATGGCACTTGATGCTTATGCATTCAGTGCCATTCTTTCCTGTTCCTCTTTAAACTGATTGGTGTATAGGTGATAATAATAGCCTTTTTGCTTGATCAGCTGGCTGTGATTGCCCTGTTCCACGATTTTTCCGTCCCTGATGACTAATATGCGATCTGCGTTTCGGATGGTTGACAGCCTGTGGGCAATGATAAAACTGGTTCTGCCCTTCAGAATTTTCTGAATGGCCTGCTGAATGATTTGCTCCGTTTCCGTATCAACGGAAGATGTGGCTTCATCCAGAATAAAGATCCTGGGATTGGCCAGTATTGCCCGGGCAAAGGATATGAGCTGTTTTTGTCCGGTGGATAAACGATTGCCGCCTTCCCCCACTTCGGTATCATACCCCATTTCCAGATTTATGATGAACTCATGGGCATTGACCATCTTGGCAGCCTCTATGATCTCTTGATCCGTAGCTTCCAGCCGGCCATATCGGATATTTTCCTTTACGGTTCCACTGAATAAGTGGGGAGTCTGCAGCACATATCCCAGGTTGGCCTGCAGCCAGAGCTGGGAGCGCTCCCTGTAATCCACTCCGTCTATCAGGATCTGGCCTTCGGTAGGTTCATAAAAACGACAAATTAGATTGACGATGGTGCTCTTGCCGGAACCTGTCTCTCCCACCAGGGCGATGGACTCGCCGCTTTTTACCTCCAGATTGAAGTTCTCCAGGACCTTTTCTCCGCCTTTGTAAGCAAAGGATACATTTCGAAAGGATACATTTCCTTTAATCTCTTCCCAATTCTCCTTTTTGGGATGAAATGCATCCCCATACTTCTCTACAACCTCCTGGGAATCCTGGACATCAGGCTCCGTATCGATCATGGACAGAACCCTTTCCGCCGAAGCCTGAGCCGATTGCAGCTCCGCAAAAATCCTGGCCAGCTGGTTCACCGGTTCAAAAAATTGGACGGTATAGGAAATAAAGGCTACCAGTGTGCCATAGCTCAGAGTCTCCATGATAACCTGCTGTCCGCCCAGCCACAGGGCCAGCCCGGTACCTATGCTGCCCAGTGACATCACAATGGGAAGATAAATGGATGAAAAAACAGCTACCCTTACAGAGGAATGATACATTTCTCTTGTAATGGCTTGAAATTCTTCCAAGTTTTTTTCTTCCCTTACCAAGGTCTTGGTTGTTTTGGCACCGGCTATCCCCTCATTAAAGGCGCCTGTAATCCTTGAATTGATCTTTCGAACCTGACGATGATAGTTTAGGATTCTCCTTTGGAAAAACACGCTGATGACAGCCAATAACGGCACCACAGCCATTGTTATAAGGGCCAATTTCCAATTGAGCATCAGCATAACAAAAACGGTACCAATCATCATTGTGGCTCCCCATACGGAATCCACCAAGCCCCAGGAAATGATCTCACTGAGCCTCCCTATATCCGATGTCATACGAGCCATGATCCATCCAACCGGTGTTTTGTCATAATAGGAGAAGGAAAGCTCCTGCAGGTGCTCAAAGCCCAACTTCCTGATATCATAACTAAGGCCCATCTCAATTTTTCCGGCAACCGAGATAAGCAATAAGGCATTCAGCCCCTGCAGAAACACCAAAAAAGCATACGCAGCGCTGAATAATCCAAGTCCCCTTGTGCTTCCCGCCATGATAAAATGATCAACGGCGTATTTGGTCATGAGAGGAAATATGGCATCTATGCCGCCGGCCCCGATCATCACCGCAGCCAATATCAAAAGCTGATTTCGATAGGGCTTGACATATCGCATCAGTTTCTTCCATAATCCAAAATCCAGATGCTTCGTATATTCCTGCTCTTCATATATACTCATTTCATTGCCTCCTTTTTCAGTCTAGATGACCGCCTCGGCATTGAATTCCTCCTCCAAAGCGTTTTGCAAATTCCATATGCGCTGATACAATCCAGGCCGCTTGATCAGCTCTTTATGGGTACCAGATTGAACAAGGCGTCCATGCTCCAATACAAGGATTAGATCCGCTTCCGAGAGGGTCGTGATTCGGTGGGAAATGATAAATGTGGTGATGTTCCTGCTTCTCTCCCTCAAGGCCTTTCTGATGGCTGCATCGGTTTCCGTATCCACGGCGCTTAGCGAATCGTCAAATATCAATATTTTACTGTCTTTGATCAAGGTTCTGGCTATTGCCACCCTCTGTTTCTGCCCGCCTGAAAGAGTCACGCCCCTTTCTCCCACAACGGTATCATAGCCCTTCTCAAATTCCTTGATGACATCATGAAGGGCAGCTATATTGGCAGCTTCAAAAATCTCCTCATCCGTCACATCGGGTTTGGCTATCCCGATGTTTTCCTTGATGGTCCTCGAGAATAAAAAGGGTTCCTGCAGTACAATCCCTATATTCTTTCGGAGCCATTTCTTGTCAATTTCCTTCAACTCTATCCCGTTGATGGTAATCGATCCTTTCTGATAATCATACAGGCGCTGCAAAAGGTGCATCATCGTTGACTTTCCGGATCCGGTAGGACCCAAAATTGCCACTGTCTGCCCCCTCTTTACCTTAAAGGATAGATCTTGAAGAACAGGACGACCCTTTTCGTATTCAAAATATACATTCTTAAATTCTATATCCCCATCCAAAGATGGCTGCTCTCCGCTTGGTTCCAAATCCTCAGTTTCTTGGTCCAAAATCTCCTGGATACGCCCTACAGAAACAAAGGTTTTTCCCATGTCGGTAAGGATTCTTCCCATCTGACGGATGGGCCACAAAAGCATTCCTTCATAAGTCATAAAGACAACCAGAGTCCCCAGACTGATGGTGCCCATGGAAGCCCAATAAACTCCAAAGACCAAAACAGTCCCTATTTGCATTCCAACCAGAAAATCAGATAAAGCCCAGTACCAGGCCAGCAGCCTGATCAGCCGATAGGTTAAGTCTCTAAATTCCACATTCTTTTCATCAAATTTATCCACCTCATATGCCTGCCGTCCGAAAGCCCGAACAACCCGGATCCCTGTGAGATTTTCCTGCAGCACGGTAGACAGCCTGCCCTCAGCCTCATCCGACAGCAAAAAGGCCTTCTGAACTTTTTGAAAAAACACAAAGGCAAATACAAATATCACCGGCACAACAGCCATGGATATCAGGGTCATTCTGACATCCAAAGAAAGCATGATGGTCAGGGCAGTACTCACCATAAAAATAGTGCGGCCCATTTCCACAAGCTGCACGCCCAGAAAACGCCTGATCGTTTCCACATCAGAAGTACAGCGCTGGATGAGGTCACCGGTCTCCGCTTTGACGTGATAATCATAGGGCAGGTTCTGGAGATGATTGTATACTTTGTCCCTAATATTTCTGGCAATGCTTTCAGAAGCCTGGGCAGACCATTTTCCTCTCAGGAATTGGAAAAGACCGTTTATAAGGGATATCAAAACAAGGGCAAGGCTGCATAGCCATAGCCTCTGCATCAAAATGCTTTTTCCCCCCAGGAGCTCAAACAGGTCCTTTATCCATTGAGAAGCTTCTATGGGCTTGTTCCCAATGATTGAGTCAATGGTGATTTGGATGACCAGGGGAGATAACAGTGCCGTGACTGTGGAGAGGGCTACACTCAGGATAGCCCCTAAATATAAAAGCTTATTGCCTGTCATAAAATTCCAAAGCAATCTCATTTTTCTTTTCATGTGCTTCACTCCCTAAAGGATGTCTTAGTGGGCTTTTGAGCATAAAAAAGCCATAGGCAGATATCCTATGGCTAAGAAAATGGACAGTCATTTATTACAAAAACAGAGCCAGAGGTATCATTGCATTGCCTGTGGCTCTGATCATTCCGTCCGCCTGTTGATTAGGAGAACTCCAAGGATTTAAGTATCGAGACACAGGTCGCGCTTATGTAGTTTTTCACCATCAAAGAAATATCCATCCTTCTCTCTAAACACAATATGCTTTCCCATAATCACGACCTCCTCTCATCACATCAAAATTACGTAACAATATATATTATAAACGCCTTTTATGGAATATGCAAACATTTTATCCATTCATGCTTTTGTTCGATTTTTTTATGCATTGGGAACAGAAAGCTTAATCAATCCCTCAAAACCGGTGGAGAAAACAAAGGCTCCTCCGATACCTGCAATTGCCCAATCCATTCCTTTTGTCCCAAACTCCAATTGAATTGAACCAGATATTCCCGTATAATAGAGGCAGAAGAAGCAGCCGATGAAGAAGTTCATCCGCTGACATTAATGAAAAGGGGTGTTATGCTTTGCCAAGGAAAATAACATTCATCGGGGCCGGCAGTTTCGGCTTTACCAGGAATCTGGTGAGGGACATCTTGACCTTTCCTGCCCTGCAAGACAGCACCATCACGCTCATGGACATCAACGAAGAACGCCTGGCTTTTATCAAAAAGGCTGTGGACAAAATCGTAGAAGCGGGAAATTATCCTGCAAAGGTAGAAGCCACCATGGATCGGGCAGAAGCCCTCAAAGGCGCCGACGGCGTTCTCTGCACCATCCTCGCCGGAGGAGTGGAGATCTGGCGTCATGACATTGAGATACCCAAGAAATACGGCGTTGACATCAACGTAGGAGATACACGGGGCCCTTCCGGTATTTTCAGAGCCCTCCGCACGATTCCGGTCATGCTCGACATCGTCAAGGATATTGAAAAGTACTGTCCCAATGCCATCTTCCTCAACTATACCAACCCCATGGCCATGCTGATACGGGCCATGCAGACCGTCAGCAATGTCCAACTGACCGGCCTCTGCCACAGCGTCCAGGGAACGGCCGCCATGCTGGCCAGTTGGATTGGAGCTCCCATGGAAGAGATCACCTATCTCTGCGCCGGCATCAACCATCAAGCCTGGTACCTGAACTTCAAGTGGAACGGCAAGGACGCTTATCCTCTCATTCGTGAAGCGGTAAAGAGGCCCGAGATCTATAACCAGGAACAGGTTCGCAACGAGATGTTCCTCCATCTGGGCTACTATGTCACCGAATCCAGCGGACATAATTCGGAATACAATGCATGGTTCAGAAAGAGACCTGACCTGATCGAGAAATACTGCACCCACGGCACCGGCTGGAATCCCGGAGAATATGCCTTCATCCTGAAGAAATACCTTGCCAGGGAAAACACCTGGAAGGACGACATCAAGAGATGGCTGGATGAGCCCGTCAAGCTGGAAAGGGGCCATGAATACGCTGCCTATATCCTCAATGCTGTCATCGGTGACGGCACCATGTTTGAGTTCAACGGAAACGTACGAAACTTTGGGCTCATTGACAACCTGCCGGAAGGCTGTTGCGTAGAGGTTCCCATTCTGGCATCCAAACGCGGCCTCGATCCCATCCATGTGGGCCCGCTGCCGGATCATCTGGCCATACTCAACAACATCAATGCCAGAATAGAAGATATGGTAGTGGAAGCCTCCCTGACAGGAGACCCGCAAAAGATATACCAGGCCATCTATTTTGATCCCCTCACCTCCGCCGTCCTGAGCCTCGAGGAGATCAAAAACATGGTGGCTGAGATGTTTGAAGCCAACAGAGACTATCTGCCCCAGTTCAAGCATCGAACATAAGCCAACAAGCTCCGGATTGCCATCCTCATCCTTTAGGTCCGAAAAAAGGCCGCTGACGAGCCGATCGCTCTTCAGCGGCCTTTTTTATTCAGCCCTGTATTCCACAGCCGGGCATCCTGTATCTTGGCCCTTTTCATTGGCCTTCATATTCCACAGCCAGGCACTCATAATAATGGATTTTGGGAATCACCGTTTCCACTTTCCCGTTCTTTACGGTATAAGCCGGCTCCTGATTGCCGTGAAGCAGCCGGACCCTTTTGACAGGCCTGCCAGCTACGGCCACCTGCACCTTTACATTATACACGGGAACATAGTCCTGCCTGGTAGGTGCATGATTTAATATATTCCCGTTGTTGTTGACGATGTGCAAAAGGCTGAAATCCCGCCCTTCGACCATATTGACAACCAGCCCTTTTGGGCCCTCTAGGGTGTAGGGAATCTGCTCTCCGACCATCCAATGGATCATATTGTCAAACAGGGCGGACAGCTCCTGGAATCTGGCTGCCCTGTATAAGGCCTCCAGGCCGCCGGTTAAATAGACCACTTTGCCTTTTCCGTAATTCCTTGCAATCACGGCGGGAGATGAGTCCACATCATGACCGATTCCGGTGGTCACTCCGACCACATCATCCCGGTTCTCCGCTTCGACTGTCAAAAACTGCAGATCCTGGGGAATGAGCCGGCCCGGTTCAAAGCCCTGCACGATCGGATGCTCCTTCGTTATTCGAATATAGGCATCCCTTCTCATCTTGACTTCTTTTTCTGTAAAGCTTATTCCAAAGAGGTCGGAAAGCCCGAAATCCTCTCTCCGGTTTCCTGCCTCGTCAAAGAGGGAGGTCATGTAGCTGGCAATGACATTGCCCCCGTTTTTCACATATTCCCGAACCAGTTCCATTTCTTCATCGCTCATACAGGCCACATTAGGCAGGAATACCAGCCTGTAGGGGCTTATGTCTACCCTGCTTTCCTCTGACATATAAAAGGGCTCTACCTGATGGTACAAATCCTTGAGGACATTAAAGGCTCCGTAATAGAAGTTCCTGTATTTGCTGTTTTTATAATCGTCATTTTTGTACCACCAATCCCTGGTAGAAGCGGAGACCCACAGGCCGATGAACTTTTGATTTCGCGCAGTTTTTAGCATCTCTTCATTTCTTATAATAAAATCATTGATATCCATGAGCCTCTCTTCGGCGCTTTTTCCCTGGTAATAAATCCGGTTGAGCCCGTAGTAGATGACAGCGCCGTTCCCTGCAAGCACGGTAAAGCCTTCATTCCTGAGCTCATCCCCGCAGGCCGGGATCCCCGGATAGTCCGCCACGCCCGGAATGGTCATCACATGATGGGGATGGCCAGTGGCGGCATAGCTGCCGATATAGCTCCAGATATACTTCCCGGTGGACCGCCCAAGCATGATATGAAGTAGTTTCTCCTGGCTCGTATGAACCCCCTCAAACATAAAGCCGTCGAGATCGCGATAGCGCTCACCGCCCCAGTACTTGCCGGAAAGCCATCCGCAGTTGTTAAAAAGGTGGGGGATATCCTTCCGTTTGATGATCCCATTCAGCTCCCTCATGAGGCCCCTTTTTACATCGTTGAGAATCCAGGCCAGGTACTCCCTAAGCTCCGGATCGTTCCAGTTCCTTTTGATGCCGTTTTTGGGAATGCTCTTACCCGTCTTCTTATAATAGGCTTCCTTACAGTAGGGGCAGTGGCAGAAGGAACCGTTCATGGTCTGATCCTGATAGGGACCGTCAAAATAGATCCCGTCTACCTCATATCCCGTCACAATCTCTTCTACAATCTTCTTAATCGCCTGCCGATAGGGCGTATTCAGGCATAGAAAATAGGATTCAAAAAGGCCCAAATGCCACCAGCCCATGCGATTTCCCTTCTCATCCAGCTTTGCCCAGGAATCATAGGGCTTAAGATCGGAATCAACGGGCAGGAAAGGGTGCCCAACAGGAATATAGGGAATGACCTTGATTCCCCGCCTGTGGCAGGCCTCAATCGTTTCTTTCAGCAAATCCCGCCCCTTGAGCTCCGGGTGATTGGGAAAATAAGGAGTAGGGTAGTGGGCATAATAGCTGAGGGCGGGAAAACGGAAGATGTTGTATCCCATTTTTTTAATCAATTCCGCGGCATACTCCGGATCATACTCCAGCTTTGGGAACATGGGCGGGATATAGCCCTCCAGCAAAATCGCCCTGCCTGTCAACAACCAGTCATATCGACTCATATCCACTCTCCCCTCTGTTTAATTTGGATCGACGTCTCCTTCCGTCATCGATAAGCCGATCTCCTCATTTCCTTTGGGTAAGAACACCCTCCTTTTCATGGAAAGCCTAATCTTCCCTTATAATAATATCCTCCCATTCCGGAACATCCCGTTTCTCCAGGAGGGCACCATAGGATTCGGTGTTGCGGACCCTGTAAAGATATCTGCGCAGGTCCTCGTATTGCCCCTTTTTTACCGTGGTACAGGTGATCTTTTTTCTGCCCGGCTCAAATTCAACCACCCGGTAGCTGCCTTCCCCGGTCAACTTGCATAAAAGCTTCCCGTCCGGATCCACCAAACCGGTATAGGAGGTCTCCTTATCGGAAAATGTGGGATGGATATGGCACGAAGCGATGTAGAGCACATTATCGACGGCTCTGGCCTTTAGCTTAATCTCCCATTCCCCGGCCAGGGTATCGCCATACAGGGGAAAGAGGATCAGCTCGGCGCCTTTCAATGCCAAAATCCTCGAACATTCCGGGAAATAATTGTCAAAGCAAATCATAACTCCGACCCTGGCAAAGTCCAGATCAAAGACCGGATAGCTGTTCCCGGGCGTTAAGCCGGCAAATTCCTCCATATAGGTTAAGTGGGTTTTCCTGTACCTGCCTATTTCATTGCCCCGGCGATCCAGGATGTAGGTGGAGTTATAGACTTTACCGTCCTCTGCAAGCTCATAATCCCAGGGAGCCACATAGGCACCGTACTTCCGGGCAAGCTCCCTGCATCTTTCCTTGTATTCTGCCGCATATTGGGCAGCCAGCTCCCGAGGGGACAGCTTCATCGATTTGTACTGATTGCACTCGGGCATAAAGACCAAATCCGCGCCTTCCTTCAAACATTGCTCTGCAAGGTAGAGCATTTCATCCTGACATTCCTTTACCGTCCAGTTGTAATTGTTGGACACCTGAATCAATCCCAATTTTGCCGTTCTCTTTCTTTCCAATTTCCTTCCCCCCATATACAGCCTCTTAAAAGGGCAGCTTTCCTTGTCCCGAATATACAATTCCCCATGAATGCTCAAAAACCTTCCTATAGACAATCATTTGCAGACAAATCATTGCAAAAATCCTGTCCGTAGTCCTATATCTTCACCGGCTGACATAAGTCCCGATATAAGTGATACAAGCTACAAACCTAAATACCCGGGTCTTTATTCAGCCCCATCAAAGCAAAGCTTTCAGCCATGCCCACCTGTAAATCCGGGCAAGCAAAGGCTGCAAGGCTGCCTTGACCTCTATATGGAATTCCAATATCATATATCTATGAAGATCGGTTTTTACTCGGACAAATACAAAAAGGAATACTTCCTGATACCCATTTGCGCCAATTATACTTTCATTGGAAAGGGGGTGCGCTCGCTACCGCATATCCACCCGGTCTACCATTTGATGTTTGTGACCCATGGGTCAGGAAGCCTGGAAAACGACCTGGGGATCTATTCCCTTCAGGAAAGGGATCTTTTTGTCATTCATCCAAATGAAAAGCACATCTTATCTTCTGCCAGTGAAACCGGAATGACCTATTTTACCTTTAACTTTTACTTGCTGACCGAAGAGAATTACAAAAACATGGATATGAATCAGTACTGGCTCAATCACGAATATCAACGGGTCATTCACAGCAAGGCCGAATTATCCCGCCTGGATGATCTGTTTGATTTTAAGATTTCAGATATCTATTTTGAATTCCCTAAAGACAAGTGGGGCGAGCTCGTTTCGCTGATTTCCACCTTCTCGGGAACCACGGAAGAGTATTTTACAAACATCATCAAAAAGTGGCAGAACAAAGCTTCCTGGAATGAAAAGAGATGCCAGGATTCCTTTGCCACATTCTTCTGGAATCTTTATTGTATCCTCTCCCGCCTTGAACCGGAGGATGAAAAAAATAACGACGCTCTGCTTCATGGCATTATTGATTATCTGAAAAAGAATGTTCACAAAAAATACTCCCTGTCGGATCTGGCATCCCATTTAAATTACCATCCGGTCTATCTATGCAGCTATTTTAAAGAAAAAACCGGCATCACCATCAACCGGTACTTCAATAAGCTAAAGATCCTCGAAGCCTGCAAATACCTGAAAACCACCGATAAAACCATCACCGAAATCGCTTATCTTCTGAATTTTAGCTCCCCTACCCATTTCAGCAACAGCTTCATTAAAGAAAAAAGCATTTCTCCCAGCGAATACCGAAAAGCAAAAAGCACAATGAATCAGCAAATCCTCTAAATGACATTTCCATAGAGGACCGCTTACCGTCAAAATCCATCCGCCTGTTCCATTACAATACTTAATTCTTGTATGATTCCATGAAAGGATTATCTACCCTTTCCCTATTTTTTATCGTAATCAGGGTTTGACCCCTGTCCCAATGAATGCTTTGCCGCAGCCCAGGGAAGGGGGGGCTGTGCCAATCGGATGGTAGCGATATAGTACTTTCTCCTCATTGATGAGCAAATGAACCGGGCTGTTGCCCAATGAACGATTTTCCAATTGTGCAACAGCCCCAAAAACTCAATTGATAAATCATTGCTGAAAGGCATCGTCCAGGATCGATTGAGCCTGCTGGGCAATTTCGCCGATGGCAACCTGGGGGGTCTTGTTCCCGGATCGAATTTGCCACATAAAACTCCATGAAAGCTCCTCCAGGGCCCTGAAGCATCGGAGATAGTCGGTTTTCATCAAGCCCTGGGCCTGAATGATATTAATCGTGTCAACCGTCTCTTTATCCCTGGCGTTGGACTCATAGCCTTCCCTCCAGGCGTCAGGGTCTTCGTCCGGGAAGGGATCCGTCCTCTTATCCCATACAATCGCAATTTCCTCCGGCTTCTTTGCAGTTGACGGTATGACAGTCAGAGTACATTCGTTTTGAACGGAGACAAAGCCGTCAGCCCTGGGTCCCATGGGAAATATCACGTAGCCGTAATCATCCTGCATATTTGTCTTTAAGCTGTCCGTAATATACCAGTCGTAGGCGAACATGGCATATTTCCCGTTGGTAAACTGCTGAACGGGGTAATCCCAGGGAGCGTCGTCCGGGGCCCTCTCATAGACCTTATGGAGATGTATCAGATCCTGATAAAATTGAAGAGCTTCAATGGCATTCGGTTCGCCGAGGGCAAATATGGGTCTTCCATCTTCGAACCTCACCGTATCCCCGTTATTGGAATGGACAAACTGATACTCGGCCAAATGGCCGCCCAGGCCCCATTGATCGATTTGACCGTCGCCGTCTAAGTCCTTTGTGGCCTTTTTGGCAATCTCCAGCATTTTATTCCATGTCCAGTCCTTGGTCCACTGAATTTGGTAAAGGTTCGGAAGCCCTTCCCTTTCAAAAATGGTCTTGTTCCAGAAAAGGCCGGCCCTTGGATAAATCCTGCCGTTATACATGCCATAAACCGTTCCTTTATAAGTAGCAAACTCCAAAATGCTCTTTTCCCACTTGTCTTCCGTAAAATCAAAGGCTTCCAGTTCTGACAGAGGGTATACCAGCTTGCTTACCACCAGGCCGGGGAAAAACCAGTAGCTCATCATCTCTGCAAGATCGGTAAAGGGCTCTCCTGCCAGGGTAGAAGCGGTATAGGTTTCCAGATATTGGTCCCAAGGCACCTGGCTATAGGCCATTTTAAAATTGTACTTTTCTTCCATTTCGGCCATTCTCGCGATGAGTTTGTCGGCTGTTTCAGAGCTTCCGGCCTTGGGCTCCACATCCCACCAGGCGGAATAGGTGATGGTTCTGCCTCCGAAGTCATAGACAGGTTCTGCCTCCTCCTGAGCCTCATCCACGTCTTCTTCTTCGGTGGCATCGACTGCATCGCCGCTTTCATCCCCTTTGTCCACGGCTGTTTCACCAGCGCTGCTGCAGCCGATGAGCATAACAAAGATCAGGATGAATGAAAAAATGAGCGATAAAAGACGAGCCAGCTTTGCTTTCATGACAAAGATCCCCCTTTTTTTAAGTAGTTTAAAGGCAGGAAAATGCTGTCCTGATTCCTGACAGGACATAAGCAGGTTGGAAAGCTTTTAAAATTTTGAATGTTCCGAAAGCTTCCTGTATAGATGATTATATGCCCGGGGGACAATTCCGGCATTCATCGGATTAAGGAAAAAGTACATCAGATTAATCTCTCTTCCGGCATCGCCTGTCCTTTTAATGCTTATTCCCTTGAAGGTGTTTTCTTCTGCCAATCCGCTTCCGCAGGAAAATCGGTTCCCTGATTTTGATAATCCATGAAAAAGCTGTTTATCTCTGCCCCTGCCTTGTGATATAATGAATTTATCTCTCACTCGCGAAAGCATCTGTAAAAGGAGGCCTTTGATTTATGCCACGAAAATACAAAGTAGCCCTTTTACTCAATCGCGATATCGCTCAAAAGGTGATCGATGAAAAGTCCCTTTATTTCCTGCATACCTTTGCCGAAACGGTGGATCTTAGCGAGCTGCCGGAACAGATGACCGAAGCTCATATGAAGGAGTTGATCCGTAACGCCGATGCCTGCATCACCTGCTGGGGTACTCCCCCTCTGTCGGAGGAGATCCTTGCCCTTGCACCGGATCTGAAGATCTTGGGTCATGCGGCAGGGAGCGTAAAGCCCGTAGTGACCAAAGCCCTGTGGGAAAGAGGCATCACCGTCACCAGCGCCAATCCCGTTATGGCCCAGGATGTAGCCGAAACCACCCTGGCCCTCATCCTGGCCTCCTTGAAACGCCTCTGGGAAGCACGGGATATCACCCGGTCAGGCCACTGGCAGGACAAGGTGCAATACAGCAAGCTCAAACGCCTTCACGGGCTGAAAGTGGGAGTTATCAGCGCTTCAACCTGCGGCCGTTATGTGATCGAGCTTCTCAAGGTCTTCGATACCCGGATCAGCGTATACGATCCCCTGCTGACGGAAGAGGAAGCCCATAGGTTGGGAGTCCGGAAGGTGGATCTCCCCACCCTT
>Ga0134092_1001226_pt1 | contig 22888 bp, 22 predicted proteins | sample 3_6taG_FD_94454 | JGI IMG/M metagenome (GOLD analysis project Ga0134092, IMG submission 94454) | Switchgrass degrading microbial communities from high solid loading bioreactors in New Hampshire, USA - 3_6_20_6_A3 metaG | ecosystem: Engineered > Bioreactor > Semi-continuous > Anaerobic >... | reverse complement strand
TTTCCAACATAAATATGAAAGCCATCTGATGAAATATAGTGATGTGGCTTTGAGCTCTTATTTATTTTATTCCTAGATAATTTGCCTTTTAAGTATCCTTCCAATATTAATTCTTCTTTAATTTCTTCTAATTCTACAACCTCAGTACAGTTATCTAGGCTATTAAGTACATTTTCAAGGTATTCTATTTCCCTTTCAGTTTCAGGTATTTGATTTAATAAAAGTTTATGAGCATTTTTTAGCTTTGCGTATTTTTTGTAGTACATCTGAGCGTTTTCTATGCCAGATAATTTCTTATCTAGAGGTACTATTATTTTTTCCAAATTTTCATCGTAGAAGTTTTCTAGCTCAACTTTTTCCATGCCTTTTTCAATTCTGTGCAGATTTGCTGATATTAAGTCTGCATATATTTTATACTTTTCTCTCTTTTCACTATCTAAAAGCTCTTGCCTTTGTTTAGAAAGCTTATTCAAGGACCTTTCCAGCTTTACTTGTATGGATTTTTTGATGGATTGGGATTTTTGATGAATTCTATCCAACTTGTCGTTTACAGTATAGTATTTGTCTAAAACTTCATTTATGGATTTCATGTGAACTTTATTGTTGTTACCAAACTGTTCAATATCTAAACAGTAGAAATCTCTGTAATCTTCACCATATTCTTTTTTTATTAGTATAGGATTAAATTTTTCATTTTTTACCTTGTCTACAATAGCTATGAATGTATTATACAATCTTTCTATATCCTCATTGGATATACTTCCAATTGGTCTATCCATATCTATATCCGATAAATAGCATATCTCCTTACTAATAAGGGGGCTCATTCCCATAAAGCTAGTGTAGAAAAACTTATGGATCTTAATGTTGTTATTCTGTTTTTCTAATAGGTCATAGAATTCAGTTTTATTTATTAATAGTGGATCAATCTTATCTCCTTGTTGCGGCAGACTATAAATTGTTCCTGGCAATACTTCTCTTATTCTGCTCATTTCAGATGTTACTCTTTTTATTGAATCGATAATCTTTGAAGACTCCTTATCTATTAAGATTATATTGCTGTATTTGCCCATTATTTCTACTACTAGTCTTTTAGTAGTCATATTTCCTAGTTCATCTAATGAGGAAATATCTATGAATATTATTCTGTCCAACCCATATTGTTCAACATTTAAGACTACTCCTCCAGATAAGTGTTTCCTTAAAAGCATGCAAAACATAGGAGGACTAGAAGGATTATCCTTTGAATGGCTGGTAAGATGTATTCTGGGATTGCTGCTATTTGCAGATATTAACAGCTTATAGGTCTTGCCTTTATTATAAACATTGATTATTATTTCATCTTTTTCTGGTTGATATATCTTATCAACTTTGCCATTCAAAATAGCTGTGTTTAATTCTTTTATGATATTTTTTACTACAATTCCGTCAAGTGCCATATTTAACCTCCACTACATATGATAATTGAATTATACCATTTTAATAAATCAAAATATAGGCATATATAAATATTAAAAAATTGTAATAAATTATGGACTATATAGTTTATTATAGCTAATATATTTTTGTGAATTTCATTGTGTATTTAAAATGGTTTCTAATGGTTGACAGAAAAAGGTAGGGTGATATGATTATTTATTAGGAGATGATATATTATGATCAGAAGCATGACTGGATTTGGAAGAGGGGAAGAATCAGACGGTATACGCAATTTTAGTGTTGAAGTGAAAACTGTGAATCATAGGTATAACGATGTAATAATCAAAATGCCTAAACATCTTTCATATTTGGAAGAAAAGATAAAAAAATATATAAAGAAATTTATAAGCAGAGGCAGAGTTGAAGTTTATATTAATCTGGAATATTTAGATGACACGACCATAGAAGTAAATGTAAATATACCTTTGGCAATGGCATATAAAAGAGGAATGGAAAGTATACTTAATGAGCTTGAAATAGAAGATGATGTTAAACTTTCTCATCTGTTGACTTTACCTGAAATTATAAAAACTGAGCGCAAGGATATGGATGAAGATGTTGTTTGGAATTGCCTTTCAAAAGCTCTGGAAATTGCCCTTGAAAATGTAGTGAACATGAGAAAAGAAGAAGGAATTGCTTTAAAGAAGGATATAGAGATTCAGTTGGGTACCTTGGAAGTTCTAATAGATGAAATAGAGAACAGGGCACCTTTAGTTGTATTGGAGTACAAGGATAAATTAAAAGAAAGAGTTGCCAAGCTCCTTGATGAAGGAGCTGACTTAGATGAAGAAAGGATAAACTACGAAGTAGTTCTTTTTGCCGACAAGAGTGATATAAATGAAGAGATAGTGAGATTTAAAAGCCATATAAATCAATTTCTCATGAGTTTGGAACAGACAGATCCTGTAGGTAGAAAGTTGGATTTTTTGATCCAAGAAATGAACAGGGAAATTAATACAATTGGTTCAAAAGCAAATGATTTAGAAATAATAAATAATGTAGTTAGTATAAAAAGTCAGTTAGAAAAAATTAGAGAACAAGTTCAAAATGTAGAATAATAAGGAGGTTATAAGATGACTTTACAGTTAATTAATATAGGATTTGGTAACATCGTATCAGCTAATAGAATCGTTGCTATTGTTAGCCCAGAATCAGCTCCTATTAAGAGAATGATTCAGGAAGCTAGAGATAATGGCATATTAATAGATGCAACTTATGGAAGGAGAACTCGTGCAGTTATTATAACTGATAGCAACCATATTATTTTATCTGCAGTACAACCTGAAACGGTGGCACAAAGAGTTAATGGAAAAACCAATGATTAATGATAAAAGGCAGGGATAAATATGACAAAAGGTTTTTTGCTGGTTATATCTGGTCCTTCAGCCAGTGGTAAAGGGACAGTATGTAGGAAACTTCTTGAGAGGAATAAGGATCTGATATTTTCCATATCTGCTACTACAAGAAAAGCTAGAAAAGGAGAAATAGACGGAGTAAATTATTTCTTTATTGATGAAAAGACCTTTGATCAGATGGTAAGTAATGGTGAGTTTATAGAATATGCTCTTGTACATGGTAATAAATATGGAACTCCAAAGAAGTTTGTAATCGACCAGGTAAATAAAGGAGAAATTGTATTACTGGAGATAGATGTACAAGGAGCGTTACAGATAAAAGAATTATTTGATGAAGCAGTTTTCATATTCTTACTACCGCCGAGTATGGAAGAATTAAGGAATCGTATAATTAAAAGAGGCACTGAAAGCAAAGAGGATATAGATATTAGAATGAGGAATGCCGTTGATGAATTGAAATTAGCATACAAATATGATTATGTTGTTATTAATGATAAAGTTGATGAAGCTGTAGAGAAGATTGAAACAATAATAAAAGCTGAAAAATTAAAAGTAAAGAGATTAGGAGATATTTTAGATAATATAATAAAAGTTTGAGGAGGTTGACCATGTATATACCATCTCTTAATGATTTGGCGAAAGTTGGAGACAGTAGATATACTTTAGCAATTCTTGCTGCTAAAAGATCAAGGCAGCTTATAGAGGGTTCAAAACCGTTAATTGAAACTAATTCGACAAAACCTGTTAGCATTGCTTTAGAAGAAATAGTTTCTGGAAAAGTAAAATACGTTAGACAAAGTGATAAAGTAGTTAAGTAGGTGAATAATAATGCTTGATAATAAGAATGTTATAGTAGGAGTATGCGGGGGGATTGCTGTATATAAGGTTGCTGATTTAGTAAGCAGATTGAAAAAACAAAATGCAAACGTGGATGTAATAATGACTGAAAATGCAACTAAATTCGTATCTCCACTAACATTTCAAACATTAGCTTCCAGTCCTGTCTATGTTGACATGTTCGCAGAGCCAAAACATTATGATGTGGAACACATCTCTTTAGCTAAAAAAGCAGATGTATTTATAATTGCTCCTGCAACAGCTAATGTTATAGGTAAAATAGCTAATGGAATTGCAGACGATTTGCTTACTACAACAATAATGGCTACTAAGGCTAAAGTTATATTTGCCCCTGCTATGAATACCAATATGTATTTAAATCCAATTGTACAGAAAAATATTAGTTATTTAAAGGAATTAGGGTATGAATTTATTGACCCAGGAACAGGGTTATTAGCATGTAAAGATTATGGACCTGGTAGAATGGCAGAGCCTGAGGATATTGTAGAATATATAATTGAAAGCTTTGTCAATAAGGATTTAGCTGGAAAGAAAATTGTAGTTACAGCAGGACCTACAATAGAACCATTAGACCCAGTAAGATATGTAACTAACCATTCTAGCGGGAAAATGGGATATAATATTGCCAAAGCTGCAAAGAGCAGAGGAGCAGATGTAGTACTTATTACTGGACCTACTTCTTTAAAGGCTCCTAATGGAGTTAAGGTAATCAAAGTAAATACCACTATAGAAATGCTTAATGCTGTAGAAAGGGAGTTTGATTCCTGTGAAGTGCTAATAAAAGCTGCAGCTCCGTTAGATTATAGGCCAGAGAAAGTAAGCGATGTAAAGATCAAGAAAAAAGGTGGAGAAGATGACCAGCTAAATATTAGATATATCAGAAATCCAGATATTGCAGAACACTTTGGTAGGATAAAAGGTAACAAAATACTTGTTGGATTTGCTGCTGAAACTAACGATTTAATTGAATATGCTAAAGAGAAACTAAAGAAGAAGAATTTGGATTTTATAGTTGCTAACAACATTATGGAAGATGGTGCAGGGTTTAAAGGAGATACTAATGTGGTAACTATTATTGATAAAGATGAAAATATAGAGAACTATCCTGTTTTAGATAAGTATAAAGTTGCACAGATTATTTTAGATAAAGTAAAATTACTATTGGACATGAAAAGCTAGACTGATTACTCTAGCTTTTCATATTTGTTGATAAATAATAAAGGATTGATAGCTATGAATAGAAAATATGCAGAAGTTATAATAGATAATAAATCATCAAGTACGGATAGACCTTATACATATGTTATTGAACCTCATATGATTGATGATATACAAGTGGGTATGAGAGTACTAGTGCCTTTTGGCAAAGGGAATAAGGTTATTAAAGGCCTAGTGATTGGCATAAAGGATTTCATAGAAAGCAGCTATCAGCTAAAAAGCATAATAGATATTATAGATGGAAAACCTCTTGTATCGAAGGACATGATTGAACTAAGTCTTTGGATGTCAAAAAGGTATATTTGTTCATATTTGGATGCTCTAAAAGTCGTACTTCCACCTGGTGATTTTAAAGAAGTAAAAACCTATGCTGTTAAGTCCAATAATACCAAATCCGAGCAGCATTCCAATTTAGGTCCGGTGGAAAAAGAGATTATTAAGCTAATTGATGACTATAATGGAATAGTAGAATTGGAGATAATTAAGAGCAATTTAGGTAATAAGAATATTAATAAGGCTATTAAACATTTAGAGGAAAGTGGACTTATAAGGATTCAGTTTCAAATTGAAACTTCTATTGAAAAGAAATATGAGAAGTATATTTCATTAAGGGATAAAACAATTACAAATGAAAAACTTTTAGAGATAATTGGAAAGAGAAGCTATAAGCAATTGGAAATAGGAATATTTCTAACACGGGTTGATGAAATATCTCTCAAGGATTTGATAAATCAAGCCTACTGTTCACTGTCTACAGTGAAAGCCCTCGAGGAAAAAGGAATAATATATGTATATGATAAAGAAATCTATAGAGCTCCTATTAAGAGAAATATTGAAAGTTATGAAAAACATAGACTAACTGATACGCAGAAATACTGTCTAGACACTATATTGAATAGCATAAATAAAAATTCTGGTGTGAGAGATTTTCTCATACATGGAGTTACGGGAAGTGGAAAAACCGAAGTATATCTTCAATTGGTGGAGAAAATGATAGAAAAAGGGAAAGATGTTATAGTTTTAGTGCCTGAGATATCTCTTACACCACAGACAATAGATAGGTTTGTAGGCAGATTTGGAGATAATGTGGCAGTATTACATAGTAGATTATCCCAGGGAGAAAGATTTGATGAGTGGAGAAAAATCCAGGAAGGGAAAGTCAAAATCGCAATAGGAGCTCGTTCTGCAGTGTTTGCACCATTTAATAATTTAGGTTTGATAATTATTGATGAAGAACATGAATCCACTTATAAATCAAGCATGAGTCCCAAATATGATGCTATTGAAGTAGCTAAAAAAAGATGTGAACAGGTTGGAGGATATTTAGTTAGGGGTTCAGCTACCCCTTCAGTTGAAAGCTATTATGAATGTGAGAAGAAGGACATAATGCTTTTGTCTTTGGATAAGAGAATAAACAATAAAAAACTTCCTGATATTAAAATAGTAGATATGAGGGAGGAACTCAATAGCGGTAATAACACAATATTTAGCAGAGAATTATATAATTCTATTAAGGAGAATCTTGAGAATAAAAAACAAACAATTCTCTTTTTAAATAGGAGAGGGTACTCTACTTTTGTCTCCTGTAGAAAATGTGGCTACGTAATAAAGTGCAATGAATGCAGTATTTCTATGACTTATCATTTACATGAAAACAAACTTAAATGTCACTACTGTGGATCAACGATTATTCCTCCTAAGGTCTGCCCTGTCTGTAAAAGCAACTATATTAAGTATTTTGGAGTTGGAACTGAAAAGGTGGAAGAGCTTACTAAAAAGATGTTTCCAAAGGCCATAATAAAGAGAATGGATATGGACACTACCTCTAGGAAGGGCAGCTATGATTCAATTATGGAAAAGATGAAGAATAATAAAATCGATATATTAATTGGAACTCAGATGATAGCCAAGGGACTTGATTTCAAAAATGTAACATTAGTTGGAGTAATTGCTGCTGATACCACTTTAAATTTACCTGATTTTAGAGCATCGGAAAGGACATTTCAGCTTATAACTCAAGTTGCAGGAAGAGCTGGACGGGGAGAGTTTGAAGGAAAAGTAATAGTCCAAACCTATAATCCAGACCATTATAGCATACAATTTGCTAAAAACTATGATTATAACAGTTTCTATAATAAAGAAATCATGTTAAGAGAAGAATTTAAATATCCACCTTTTACTAATTTAATATCCATAGTCATCTATGGAGAAGATAACCGATTAGTTGAAATGAAATCAAAGGAAGTTTATAATGTATTAATAGAGGAAATAAAGAATAATAAGCTTTACGATATATTGGAAGATGTTATAGGACCATATCCAGCACCATTGGAAAAGATAAAGAATAACTATAGGTATCAGATACTAATTAAATGTGAAGAAGAGCATATGGACCAGTTAAGGGACATAGTTAAAAGGGTATGTATATTAAATAAATATAAAATTGATTTGAGTAATATCAAATTCAGTATTGATATCAATCCAAATTCAATATTATAGGAGGAAAATAAATATGGCAATAAGACAGTTAAGATATGTTGGAGATCCAATATTAAGGAAGGTTTCCAGAGAAGTTACTGAAATAAACGATAGGATTAAAACCCTATTGGAGGATATGGTAGATACCATGTATGAAAATGATGGAGTGGGATTGGCTGCACCTCAAATTGGGGTTTTGAGAAGGGTTATAGTTATAGATGTAGGAGAAGGACCAATAAAACTGATAAATCCTGAAATTTTGGAAGAAGAAGGGGAAAATATAGATGTGGAGGGATGTTTAAGCATTCCAAATAGGTCTGGAACTGTAAAAAGACCAGAAAGAGTAAAAGTTAAATATCTAGATGAAAATGGTGAAGAGAAAATAATAGAAGGTACTGGTCTTTTAGCTAGAGCTTTATGTCATGAGATAGATCATTTAAATGGAATACTCTTTATTGACAATATGATTGAAGAAATAGAACTTGACCAAGAGGAAGAACAATAGACTTTGAGGTGATATTGTGAAAATTGTTTTTATGGGAACTCCACAGTTTGCAGTACCATCCTTGGATGCACTATATAATAGTGGACATGAAATATCCTTAGTAATAACTCAGAAGGACAAACCAAAAGGCAGAGGAAAAAAAGTACTTCCAACACCAGTGAAGGAAAGAGCCTTAGAATTGGGATTGGAAGTTTATCAACCAGATTCCGTTAATTCTCAGGAATCAATAAATCGATTGAAAGAAATAGATCCTGACTGCATAGTGGTTGTAGCCTTTGGGCAGATTCTAAAGAAAGAAGTACTCAGTCTTCCAAAATATGGTTGTTTAAATGTTCATGCATCTCTATTGCCTAAGTATAGAGGTGCTGCACCAATTAATTGGGTTATTATTAATGGAGAAAAGAAAACTGGAATTACTATAATGGAAATGAATGAAGGATTAGATACGGGGGATATATTAAAGGCAAAGGAAATATTAATTGAAGAAGATGATGATTCTTCATCCCTTTCAGATAAATTATCCAAACTTGGCAGTGAGCTGATTGTAGAGGTTATAGATGACATTTCTAAAGGAAATATAACTAAAATACCTCAAAATCATGAGTTATCAACTTATGCTCCAATATTGTCTAAAAAAATGGGTAGAATTAATTGGAATAGTAATGGAGAAAATATAATAAATCTTATACGCGGACTTAAACCATGGCCATTAGCATATACTTCATATAAGGGAGAAAATGTTAAAATTCACAAAGCAAGAAATATTGAAAAGTTTTCCGAAAAGGCCAATGGTACCGTCGTAAAGGTTTCCCCCGATGGTATATTTGTAAATTGTAATGATTCATGTATAGTAATTGAAGAACTTCAGTTTCCAGGCAAGAAGAAACTATACGTATCGGAATATCTTAGAGGAAATGAATTTGAGGAAGGAGTTGTTTTAGAATAGTAATTAGTATTGGGAGGTATGAGTATGTATGGAGGTTTCTACTATGGAGGAATTGATTCTAGCTGGTTTCTACTTTTAATGTTTGCTTTAATACTATCTCTATATGCACAATTTAAGGTTTCATCTGCTTTTAATAAATACCTTAGAGTGCCAAGTAGTTCAAACTATACTGGAAGTGAAATAGCTAGAATCATATTAGATAGAAATGGATTACATGATGTGAGAGTAGAACCTATTGCTGGAAATCTAACTGATCACTATGATCCTAGACATAGAGTTGTTAGGTTGTCTAGAAATGTATATAATGGCAATTCTATTGCGTCAGTATCTGTTGCTGCACACGAAGTAGGGCACGCTCTTCAACATGCAGAAGGATATTTTCCACTAATATTAAGAAATAATTTAGCACCAATTGTAAGCTTTAGTTCAAGATTTATATGGATTTTAATAATTTTAGGATTTATAATAAGTCCATTTTATCTTGAATTAGGTATAGCTTTATATTTCGGCATTGTATTATTCCAAGTTATCACTTTACCTGTGGAATTTAATGCAAGCAGAAAGGCATTGTATCAACTAGAAAATGGATTAGTCTATCAGGACGAAATCAGATCCTCAAAGGAAGTTTTGAAAGCAGCTGCATTAACATATGTAGCAGCCACTTTAGCATCTTTAGCGGAATTGTTAAGGCTATTGTCGATAGCTGGAAGAAGAAGAGATTAATAGACATTTTACTGTTTGCCTGGATGATTCCAGGCAAAAATATTTTATTAAGGAGAGTAGAATATGAACTCAAGAGAAATTGCTTTGAAAGTATTAATGGATATGCATAATAAAGGAGCCTATTCCAATTATTCTATTAATAAATATCTAAAGGAAAAAGAGAACACAAAAGATGAGAATCTGGTTAGAGAAATAGCTTATGGTGTAATTGAAAATCTCTTATATATAGATTATATTATTTCAAAACTGTCAAAGAAGAAATTGGATAAAATACATCCTACAATTTTAGAGATATTGAGAATCGGAGTATATCAAATAGCTTTTACGGATAAAATCCCTCATAGGGCAGCTGTCAATGAATGTGTCAACTTAGGGAAAAAATATGTCCACAAAGGTGCAGCTGGTTTCATTAATGGTATACTTCGTAATTTTTCAAGAAATAAAGAACAGGTTATGAAGATAGATGAAAAGGATAAATTGGAGTTCTTGTCAATTAGGTATTCCCATCCAAAATGGATGATAAGTAGATGGATTGAAACCTATGGGGAAGAATTCACTGAAAATCTGTTAAAAGCAAACAATTCAAAGCCTAAGTTAAATTTACGTGTAAACACTCTGAAAACAGACAGAGATAATCTCATGAAAGCTTTATCTAACTATGGATATATTGTCAATAAAACTAAATATGCTAAAGACGGTATAATAGTAGAAAATCCCACCAGAATAACTGAAATTGAAGAATTTAAACTAGGACATTTTATTATTCAAGACGAAAGCAGTATGATAGTGGGGCAAATTGCAAATCCTAAAGAAAATAATATAATATTGGATTTATGTAGTGCACCAGGAGGAAAAGCTACCCATTTAGCACAGGTTATGAATAATAGAGGCAAAATAATATGCTGGGATATTTATGAACATAAGCTTAATTTAGTAAAAGAAAATGCAGATAGGTTAGGAATAAGTATAATAGAGACAAAGCTTCAGGATGCACAGATTTTAGATGAGGATATGATAGGAATAGCTGATATGTGTATTGTAGATGCTCCTTGTTCCGGATTAGGGATTATAAGACGAAGACCAGAGATAAAATGGAACAGGAAGGAAGAAGATATAGAGGATTTATCTATAATCCAAAGAAATATACTCAATAATGCTAGTAAATATGTGAAACCAGGAGGAGTGATTATATATAGTACTTGTACAATTGAACAAAAGGAGAACATAGATACTGTAACAGAATTTTTGAAGGAAAACAATAATTTCACTTTTTCTGCATTTGATCAATTAGTTAACTTTGATTCAAATATGGATTCAAGTAAGCATGGATATATACAAATGTTTCCTAATATACATGGAACAGATGGCTTTTTTATTGCAAGAATTCAAAAGAAATAATAGTAAAAAATATTATCAATATGATATAATATTAAACTAAGAGTAAACATGAGGTGATTTATTGAAAAAGGTTCAATTGAATGATTTAACTTATGAGGAATTAGTAGGTTTTTTTAAGAATATTGGAGAAAAAGAATACAGAGCAGAACAATTATTTACTTTCATACATAGAAAGTATGGAAAGAGTTTTAAAGATCTTTCCGTATTTTCCAAAGGACTACGGGACAAGCTAGATGAAATTGCAGATTTGAATAGGATAAGTATAATAAATAGATTTGATTCCAAAATAGATGATACAAAGAAATATCTTTTCCTATTGGAAGATGGAAATGTAATTGAAAGTGTAGCCATGAAGTATGCTCATGGATTATCAGCTTGTATATCTACACAGGTTGGGTGTAGAATGGGATGTAAATTTTGTGCATCAACAAAGGGCGGACTCATTAGGAACTTGCATCCTTCGGAAATGGCTAACCAAATATACTCAATGGAAGAAGATTTAAATGAAAAGATAAGCAATATTGTCTTAATGGGAAGTGGCGAACCTTTAGACAACTATGAAAATGTATTAAAGTTTCTTCATATTATACACCATGAAAAAGGACATAATATTAGTTTTAGAAGCATAACCTTGTCTACTTGCGGATATGTACCTAGGATATACGATTTAGCTGATGAAGGAATTCCAATAACTCTATCAATTTCCTTTCATTCGCCTTTTGATGATGTTAGGAAAAACATAATGCCAATAGCTAACAAGTATTCCATAAAAGAAATAATTGAAGCATGTAAGTATTATTATGATAAGACAAAGAGGAGAATTACTTTGGAATATACTCTTATTAAAGGTGTTAATGATAGGGAGGAAGATTTAAGAGAGTTGATAAGACTATTAAATGGTTTAAATTGTCATATAAATTTAATTCCATTAAACCCTATAGAAGAGTTTGGGGGAAGAAGGCCTAATTTAGAAGATATTAAGAGATTTAGCAAAACACTTACTAAGAAAGGCATACCTGTTACTGTAAGAAGGGAGATGGGGTCTGATATAGATGCAGCGTGTGGTCAATTGAGGAGAAGATATATTGATAATAGTTTTAAATTGCAATAATGAGGTGATCTGTATGGAAATTGGTGTAAAAACCAGCAAAGGTAAAATAAGAGAGATAAATCAGGATTCCTATTATATATCTACAGATGAAAATTGCCCTTTATTTATAATTGCTGATGGCATGGGAGGACATAAAGCAGGGGAAGTAGCTTCAAAGTTGGCTGTGGAAATAATTAGTTCAAGTTTTGAAAATCAGATAAAAAATATAGAAATGGATGATAATAGTATAATCAATGCTATTAAGAATTCCATATGGAGAGCCAATGATGAAATCTATAGAAAATCTATTGAAAACGAAGAGTATTCGGGAATGGGTACTACTGTTACAATGGCTTATGAAACTAATGGAAACATTTTCATTGGCCACGTTGGAGATAGTAGAGCTTATCTATTGAGAGATAATACTCTATATCAAATTACAAAAGACCACTCCCTTGTAGAAGAGCTTGTGAAAAACGGAACCATAACAAGAGAAGAAGCTAGATTTCATCCTCAAAAGAATATAATAACACGAGCTGTAGGAACAAATAAAGAAGTTGAGATTGACTTGATTGTGAAAGAAAGAACAAAAGGGGACATATTGCTTTTATGTACAGATGGGTTAACTAATATGTTAAATGATGAGGAAATAAAGGAACTGCTTATAATAAATGATGATATGCAAAAAGCTTGTGAGTTATTAGTTCAGCTTTCAAATGAGAAAGGTGGACTTGATAACATATCAGTTGTAGCTATTAAATTTAAGTAAAGTGGGGTGAGAAAATGCTAGGAAAAGTGCTTGGAAATAGATATGAGATAATTGAAAAAATTGGAGAAGGTGGAATGGCTCTTGTATATAAGGCTAAATGTAAGCTTTTGAATAGATATGTAGCTATAAAAGTATTAAAGGATGAGTTTGTCAACGATGAGGAGTTTATTAAAAAGTTTAGGAGAGAATCTCAGGCAGCAGCTAGTTTATCTCATCCTAATATAGTTAGCATCTATGATGTTGGTATTGAAAATATGGATGACCGTGACGTATATTATATAGTCATGGAATATATTAAAGGAAGAACATTAAAAGATGTTATTAAAGAAAAAAGAAAATTATCAGTAGAAGAAACAATAGATTATTCTATTCAGATTGCTGAAGCTCTTGAACATGCACACAAGAATCACATAGTACATCGTGATATCAAACCTCATAACATCATGATAACAGAAGATGGAAGAGTTAAGGTAACAGATTTTGGAATTGCAAGAGCTGCTTCATATACTACTGTTACAAATACATCTACTATTGTGGGCTCAGTACATTATTTCTCTCCAGAACAAGCTAGAGGAAGATATACTGATGAGAAATCTGATATCTATTCTCTTGGAATCGTAATGTATGAGATGATTACAGGTAAAGTTCCTTTTGAGGGAGATAGTCCGATTTCAATAGCATTAAAACATATTCAGGAAGAAATTGTACCCCCTACTGAAATTAACAGTTCTATTCCAATTAGTTTGCAAAATATCATCTTAAAATGCGTTAGAAAAAACCAAAATGATCGATATGCTTCAGCAACTCAATTGCTTAATGACTTAAGAAAGTTAAAGTATTCCAATGGAAATGTGGTAATAGATGATTTAGATCCAGTTGATGAACCAACTAGAATAATTCCTATAATTGACAATAAGGATGATAATATTATGAAGAGTAAAAGTGTGAGCAAGAAGAAAAATGCTAATAAAGATGGAGGACTTAAAGTTGTATTCCTTGCTATTTTATTGGCCTTTATCGTGGTTAGTTCTTTAGCATTGGGATTCTTTAAGTTTAAAGATTACTTTATTGCCAAGGAAGTTACTGTACCAAATTTAGTAGGAATACACAAAGATGATGCTGAAGGAGAATTAGAAAAGTTAGGTTTAAAATTAAGCGTAGTTAATGAGGTTTATAGTGATGAATATGATGAAGGCATTATAGTATCCCAAAGAACGGAAGAAGGGACAAAAGTAAAAGAGGGATATACTGTTGAGGTAATAGTAAGCAAAGGAAGACAATTAGTAAAAGTGCCTAGTTTAATAAATAGGAATATTGATGAAGTTGACAGTATCTTGAAGGAAGCTGGATTAAAGGAAGGCGTTGTTGATTATCAATATAGCGATACAGTACCAGCTAATGTAATAATCAGTCAAGATCCTGAACCATTTACAGAAGTAAAATCTGGTTCTAAAGTTAACTTTGTGGTTAGTCAGGGACCTGAAGTAAAATTGGTTAGGATGCCTAACCTTGTTGGGTTAAGTGAACAAGCTGCGAAAAATGCATTAATTGCTCTTGAATTAAAAGTGGGTGAAGTTATAAGAGAACCTAATAATGAATATAAAGCAGGTACGGTATTTTGGCAAAGCATTGAACCAGGAAATCAGATTGAGACTAATACTGCTATTGACCTATATATAAGCACCGGACCTAAAGAGGATCCTAAACCAGAAAAACCTGATAAAGATGAGGAAATCTCCTTTAAAGTTGTAGTAGTTCCTGAGAGTGAAAATGAACAAGTAGAAATCAGGATAGACAGAATTCAAGATGGAGTAAAACAAACGGTTTATAGAAATGTTCATGAAGTTAATGGTAAGGAGATAACAATTGAATTATCCGGTAAACCAAAATCAAAATTTGAACTATATCAAGATGGAGTATTTATAAGAGAAATTCAACATCCTGGAAGATAGGAGGCTTACATGATAGAGGGCATAATAATTAAAGGAATTGGCGGATTCTATTATGTAAAAACTGAATTAGGAGTCATTGAATGTAGGGCTAGAGGAGTATTTAGGGAAAAAAATATAACCCCTATAGTTGGAGATAGAGTGTTAATAAGGATAAATAATGAAGATAACAAAGGCTATATTGAAGAGATTTTTGAGAGAAGGACGCACCTTATTAGGCCTCCCGTAGCTAATATTACACAGTCTATCATAGTTATGAGCATTAAAGAACCAACAATTAACTTTAGGCTGTTGGATAGGTTTTTAGTAATGGCAGAATACAAAAAATTGAATATTTGCATATGCATAAATAAAGTGGATTTGGCAGAGGAAGAGAATGTGAGCAGAGTACTGGAAATATATAATAAAGCCGGGTATAAGACATTAAGGACCAGTACAAAAACTATGGAAGGTATAGATGAACTAAAAAGTGTTTTGGATAATCAAATAACCGTTTTTGCTGGTCCTTCTGGTGTGGGTAAATCGTCTTTGCTAAACAAGATAAATCCAAATCTAAAATTGAAGTCAGGTGAAGTGAGTAAAAAAGCAAATAGAGGCAAACACACAACAAGACATGTAGAATTGTTTGAATTAAACTCAAATAGTTTTGTTTTGGATACACCAGGATTTAGTTCCTTGAGTTTAGATTTTATCGAGAATCCTGAAGAGTTGAGTAATTATTTTAGGGAATTTAATGAATATAAGTATGAATGTAAGTTTAATAGCTGTTTACATTATAAGGAGCCTGATTGTGAAGTAAGAAAACAGGTGCAAATAGGAAATATAAGCAACCAAAGATATGATAATTATTTACAGCTATTAGAGGAGATAATGAATGCTAGGAGGTTTTAAAATGGTTCAAGTAGCACCTTCTATTCTTTCTGCAGATTTTTCAAATTTGAAAGATGATATATTAAAGCTTCAAAAAGGCGGAGCTGATTATTTACATTTAGATGTTATGGATGGAATTTTCGTACCAAATATTACTTTTGGTGCTCCAGTGATAAAGAATATACGAAAGGTTACAGAAATCCCTTTTGATGTCCATTTGATGATAGATAAACCAGAAAGATATATAAAGGATTTTGTAGATGCGGGAGCTGATATTATCACCGTCCATCAAGAAGCTACCACCCATTTGCATAGGACAATTGAAATGATTAAATCCCATGGAATTAAGGCAGGTGTTGCATTAAATCCTGCAACGCCATTGAAAACCATTGAATACGTTCTAGATTATCTGGATTTAATACTTATTATGACAGTTAATCCGGGATTTGGAGGACAGAAGTTTATCAATTCTGTAAAGAGAAAGATAAAACGGATCAAAGATATGGTAGTTGAGAGAAATTTGAATGTATTAATAGAAGTGGATGGTGGAATTAAGCTGGATAACTTTAGGGAAATTGTTGATTGTGGGGTAGATATAATAGTAGTAGGCTCAGGTATATTTGAAGCTGACGATATAGCAGAAAGAACAAAGATGTTTAAGATAAAATAAATAATTGAAGTGGCTATTATTTATGTTATAATATTATTGATAATTAAATATATTATTATCACTAGGGGAGCCTGTATATAGGCTGAGAGGAGACAAAGGTCTCGACCCTTAACCTGATCTAGGTAATGCTAGCGTAGGGAAGTGAAATATACACTTTGCTTAATGATTAATCACCCATTGCCTATTTCAGGTAATGGGTATTATTTTTTATAGGAGGTATGTTTATGAAAAAGTGGAGCACAAAAATGTTAGTAGAGGCAGGAATAATGATTGCTTTAGCTTTAGTATTGGACCGGATTAAGGTTTATGAAGCACCACAGGGTGGTTCAGTAACAGCAGGTAGTATGGTTCCTATTTTCCTATTTGCCTTTAGATGGGGATTAGGACCTGGAATTATATCCGGAGCAATTTTTGGGATTATGCAGCTTATATTTGGAGGATGGTTTTTTACTCCAGTTCAAGCTATTTTAGAATATCCTGTTGCTTTTGGTAGTTTAGGATTGGCTGGTATTTTTTCAAATAAACTTGACAATGGTAAGAAGAATAATATCATAGGAGTTGTAGCTGGTGTATTGTTAGGAATAGGTATCAGATTCCTATGTCATTTTATTGCTGGAATAGTATTTTTCAGTGAATATGCAGGAGATCAGCATCCATGGCTATATTCACTAATATACCAAGCTAGTTATTTAGTACCTGAATTTATAATTACAACAATAGTTTTATATTTAATTTGGAAACCTATAAGCAAAATTAATAAATAGCAAAGGATGACAAACAAATTGAAAGGATTAATTATTTTAAATGGAGAAATACAGGACTTAAACATATTAAAGGAAATAGGAAACCATTCGGATTTTATACTATCTGCCGATGGTGGAACTGATTATTGCTTTAAAGCTGGATTAATACCAGATATAGTGATTGGGGATTTAGATTCCATTTCTAAAAGTAGCTTAGAAATCATTGGAGAAAAAAATATACCTGTAGAAAAATTCCCTGTAAAGAAAGACAAAACCGATTCAGAATTGGCCATAGACTATTTGATAGATAAGGGGATTAGACATATAACACTGATTGGAGCTATTGGAAACAGATTAGATCATACGTTAGCAAATATTTTTCTTCTTACCAAAATGAAAGACATGGGTGTAAAGGGACAGATAGTTGATAGAAATAACACTATATATTTAGTAGATGATGAAATGGTTCTACCTAAAACTGACTCATTTGTATCGATAATTCCAGCAGATTTATCAGGAATTGTTATATCTTTGAAGGGATTTGAATACGAATTAGATAAAGTGAAAGTTAAATTTGGAACAACTCATGGTATAAGCAACAGAATAGTAGAATCTGAAGGATTTATAAAAGTTCATGAAGGACAGTGTTTTGTTATAGTATCTAGAGATTGAAAGCAGGCTTTTTCTAAAAAGTCTGCTTTTTAATTACAGTATTTTGTAACATGCCTAAAACTATTGAATAATATGAATTAAGCAGAAGTTTTGAGGTGATTATATGAAGAAATTCTTTTATAGATATAAGACCAGAAGGTTGTTAGGATTGACTTTAGCAGTTATAGGTTGTTTAATAGTTATTAATGTGCTTCCTATAGAATTTCTATTGTTGTTAATAGGATTGGCATTAATAATATTGGGTATTTTAGTTTTAAAATAAAATAGGCTTCCATTTATATGTAAATGGGAAGCCTATTTAACTATAATGCTCTCTCTACTTTTCCAGATCTTAAGCATCTTGTACATACGTTGATTCTCTTAGTTGCACCGTTCACAACAGCCTTAACTCTTCTTACATTTGGAGCCCAACTTCTATTGCTCTTTTTATTTGAAAAAGTAACCTTATTTCCAAATACTCTGGCTTTTCCACAAATATCACATTTCTTTGACATTTAGAACACCTCCTTGTCAGTAAAAAAATCTAGGCATATTTCCTCAATCTTTATAATAACATACTATATTGTAACATAATAAATAATAATAATGCAACTGTTATTATGACAAAAGATAGTTTTTGGTATTCAGTTGAACAATTTTTAATAATAGGGTAAAATATACCCATAAAAATAATTTACATTAGGGAGGCGATATTTAGTGCCAGCCAGGGACAAAAATCAGTATGGATACATTGACATAGATGACAACGTGATAGCTACTATTGCAGGACTATCAGCTATGGAAAGTTACGGAATAGTGGGAATGGCTAGTAAAAAAGCTACTGATGGTATATTTGAATTGCTGAAAAAGGAAAACCTATCAAAGGGAGTTAAAGTATATACTGATAGCAATGAGGTAGTAATAGATCTTCATGTGATATTGCAATACGGCATTAGAATTTCAGTTGTAGCAGAGAACATCATAGAAAAGGTTAAATTCAACGTTGAGAACTTAACTGGATTGAAAGTCAGAAGAGTAAATGTTTATGTACAAGGAATTAGAGTAGAAAAGTAGTTTAAGGAGGTACTATAATTGAATATAACGTATATAGATGGAATAATGCTGAAAAAAGCATTTATTGGAGCTGCTAACCTATTAGAGAAGAACAAAGAAGAAGTAAATAGCTTAAATGTATTCCCTGTACCAGATGGAGATACAGGAACCAATATGCATTTAACAATAAAATCAGCAATGAATCAGGTATTGCAAGTTGATGAGGTAAGTGTTGGCAATATAGCTCTTGCTGCTAGCAATGGCTCATTAATGGGAGCAAGAGGTAATTCAGGTGTTATTCTATCCCAGTTATTTAGAGGGTTTGCTAATGGTTTAAAGGGAAAGGATACAGCAGATGTAATGGATATTGCTAAAGCATTTAAATCAGCTGCAGACACTGCTTATAAAGCTGTTATGAAACCAACAGAAGGTACTATATTAACAGTAGCTAGGAAATGCGCTGAATATGCAATGAAATTAGCTAGAGAAGAAAGCGATATAGTTGTTTTCTTAGAAAAAGTTATAAAACATGGCAATGAAGTTGTCAACCAAACACCAGAAATGTTGCCTGTATTAAAAGAAGCAGGAGTAGTAGATGCTGGTGGAAAAGGATTGATGTTTGTACTAACAGGAGCTTATAATGCTATAACCTATAAAGAAACTATAGATATAGATCTATTAAAAGTAGAAACTCCTATACAAAAAACAGTATCTCAAGAAACTCCAGAATCAGATATAAAATTCGGCTACTGTACAGAATTCATGATAAATACAGATATGGATGACTATGAATCTTTTAGAGAAAGTTTATCTAAGTTTGGAGATTCGTTGTTAGTAGTTGGTGGAGAAGGAATCATAAAGGTACACATTCATACAAATAATCCTGGATTAGTCTTAGAGAAAGCTTTAACCTTAGGAGAGTTAAGTGACATAAAGATAGATAATATGAGATATCAACATAGACATATAATTGAAGAAAAAACGTATGAACATAAAGAGCAGAAAGAATACAGTTTTATAGCAGTATCCATGGGTGATGGACTTAGCAATATATTTAAGGAATTAAATGTGGATTATGTAATACCTGGTGGCCAGACTATGAATCCTAGCACAGAAGATATATTAAATGCAATTAACAAGGTTAACGGAAAGAACATAATTGTTTTCCCTAACAATGGCAATATAATACTAGCAGCAGAACAAGCACGTGAACTCAGCGATAAAAACGTATATATTATACCTACAAAGACTATCCCTGAAGGAATAACTAGCTTATTGGCTTTTAATCCTGAGCTTGGATTGGAAGAGAATATAAACAATATGAAGGATGCAATTAAGAATGTTATAACTGGTCAAGTGACTTATTCTGTAAGAGATTCTGAAATAAACAATAAGAAAATAAACAAAGATGATATAATAGGAATTTCAAAAGGAGAAGTGGTTTCCAACGGAAATGATATAGATGAGGTGTCCTTAGAATTGTTAAAGAATATAGTCACAGAGGATTCTTCGTTGATAACTATATTCTATGGAAACGGAATAGAAGAAGATGCGGCTAATCAGTTAGGTGAAAGAGTACAGGAAGAATTTAAAGATATTGATGTAGAAGTCATATTTGGTGGTCAGCCAATATACTATTATATATTCTCAATAGAATAATATGTTCCCTACCAGCTAGGTAGGGTTTTTGTTTAAAACACTAAGTTGAGGGGATTAAAATGGATGTTCAATATATTAAAGGAGTTGGACCAAAAAGAGCAGCCCAGTTGAAAAAACTCAATATAAATACTGTAGAAGACCTGCTATATTTTGTTCCTAAGGAATACGACGACAGATCCATATTTAAATGCATAAAGGAGTGCACTGATGGAGAAAAGGTAAGCCTAAGAGTCCAAATATGTGGATATCCAGTTAAACATACTCCAAGAAGAAATTTAACCATTGTAAAAGTTCCAGTGAGAGACAATAGTGGACATGCATTGCTAGTATGGTTTAATCAGGATTATGTTATTAACAAATTGTCCTTAGGAGATATAGTTATGGTAAATGGGAAGATAAGCATTTTTAGAAACCAAGTTCAAATAATGAATCCAGTCTTGGAAAAAGAGGAAAGGGAAAAAATAGGGAGGATAATACCAAAATATCCGCTTAAGGGTAAATTGACTAATAACGAAATGATAAAAATTATTAGCAATGCTATTACAGCATACATAGACAATGTTCCTGAAAGGTTACCTGAGGATATGAGAAAGGAACTATCTCTTCTTCCCATTAAAGAAGCTATTATAAATATCCATTTTCCAAAGAATAGAAACTATTACTTGGAAGCAAGAAGAAGGCTAGTTTTTGAAGAACTTCTTACTTTACAATTGGGTTTGCTACTGATAAAAAACAGGACCAAACAGCTGAATAGAGGAATAAAATTTCCCCATGTGAATGAGGTTTATGATTTTATAAACAATCTTCCATTTAAGCTTACAAATGCACAATTGAGAGCTTTTAAAGAAATAGAAGAGGATATGGAAAAACAAGAACAGATGAATAGACTAATCCAAGGAGATGTAGGTTCAGGTAAAACTATTGTTGCGGTACTGGCCATGTATAAAGCTTGGAAAGCTGGATATCAATCTGTGATGATGGCACCAACGGAAATACTTGCTACACAGCATTATGAAACCATATGTAAATTTCTAAAGAGCTATGGTATTAATTGTGAACTGCTGGTAGGAAGTCTATCCAATAAGAAAAAACAACAAATATTAGAAGAACTAAGGGGAGGCAAAATAGATATATTGGTAGGAACTCATGCCGTAATTCAAGATGATGTGATATTCAACAATCTGGGATTAGCCATAACGGACGAGCAGCATAGATTTGGAGTAAGGCAAAGGGCCATATTAAGTCGTAAAGGGGATAATCCGGACATATTAGTTATGACTGCTACTCCAATACCAAGAACCTTGGGATTAATACTATATGGAGATTTGGACATCTCCATTATTGACGAATTGCCTCCTGGAAGGAAGGAGATTAAAACTTATGTAGTAACCCCTAATATGATTGATAGAGTAAATGACTTTGTAAAAGAGCAGATACTTAAGGGTAGACAAGCTTATGTTGTGGTTCCATTAATAGAAGAAAGCGATACCCTTGATTTAAAATCTGCAGAAGAACTGTATGTTCATTTAAAAGATGAGGTGTTTAATAACTTTAATGTGGGTTTACTTCACGGAAAGATGCCATCTTCAGAAAAAGAAATAATTATGCAGAAATTTGCAAATAAGGAATTAGATATTTTAGTTTCAACTACAGTCATTGAAGTAGGTGTTAATGTACCTAATGCTAATATAATGGTAATTTTTAACGCAGAAAGGTTTGGATTGGCACAACTTCATCAGTTAAGGGGAAGAGTAGGTAGAGGTGATTATCAGTCTTATTGTATTTTAATAAATGAAAGCAATAGCAAAATATCAAAAGAGAGAATGAGAATAATGCAGAAAACCACAGATGGATTTTATATATCAGAAAAAGACTTAGAATTAAGAGGTCCAGGAGACTTTCTTGGTACAAGACAACACGGATTACCAGACCTTAAAGTGGCAAATTTGTTTTCAGATATGAATTTGTTGAAGTTGGCTCAAAAAAAAGCTCAAGATATATTAGAAGAGGATGCATTGCTGTTGGATGAAAAGTACTTTTTGCTAAGACAGAATATAGTTGAGCTGTTTAGGGATAGGATTAATGATTTAATTTTAAACTAATACTATTTATATGTATAAAAAATATGTTAAAATATATCTAGCAGATTTGAGGTGGTTTTTTGAGGGTAATATCAGGGCAAAGGAAAGGCTATAGATTAAAGGGACCAAAGACCACTAATATAAGGCCTACTGAAGATAGAATTAAGGAATCAATGTTCAATATTTTAGGATATATTGATGAGGAAAGTTTAGTTTTGGATTTGTGTGCAGGGACAGGCAGTATTGGAATCGAATTTCTTAGCAGAGGAGCCCAAAAAGCCTACTTTGTAGATAGATCCAGAGAAAGCATTCAATGTATAAAGGAAAACTTAGCTCATACTAAATTGGAGGATAAAGCTGAAATAATAAAAAGTGATGCTATTAAGTCTATAG
>Ga0134092_1001225_pt1 | contig 22919 bp, 14 predicted proteins | sample 3_6taG_FD_94454 | JGI IMG/M metagenome (GOLD analysis project Ga0134092, IMG submission 94454) | Switchgrass degrading microbial communities from high solid loading bioreactors in New Hampshire, USA - 3_6_20_6_A3 metaG | ecosystem: Engineered > Bioreactor > Semi-continuous > Anaerobic >... | reverse complement strand
ATATTGCCAATCTCAGCCAATATCCATCTCCTGCTGTTCGTAAAGGCCGCCCGGCAACCTGATGCCGAGGTGGTCATAGGCAAGCTTCGTGGCCATCCTGCCCCTTGGGGTTTTCTTGATGAATCCGATCTGGAGCAGGTACGGCTCGTATACGTCCTCTATAGTATCCGGTTCCTCGCCTATGCATGCGGCAAGAGTCTCCAGGCCCACCGGACCGCCGCCGAACTTCTCGATAATACTTGAAAGCATGTTCCTGTCCGTACTGTCGAGGCCTATGGCGTCCACTTCGAGAGCATTCAGCGCCATTGCCGCTGTTTCGGAATCTATGACGCCCTCGCCCTTGACCTGCGCGAAGTCGCGGACCCTCTTGAGCAGCCTGTTGGCTATCCTGGGCGTCCCCCTCGACCTCCTGGCGATTTCACCTGCTCCCCTGTCATCTATTTCAATACCGAGTATCGCTGCGGAGCGTTTGACGATAAGGGTGAGTTCCTCTGCATCGTACATCTCGAGCCTGTTTATGACGCCGAACCTGTCCCTCAGCGGGGATGTCAGCAGCCCGGCCCTGGTGGTCGCGCCCACCAGTGTGAATCTGGGCAGATCCAGCCTGATGGAACGGGCGCTTGGTCCTTTGCCTATGATTATGTCCAGCGCGAAATCCTCCATGGCCGGATAAAGTATCTCTTCCACCGTCCTGTTCAGGCGGTGTATCTCGTCTATGAACAAAACGTCGAAATCGCTGAGGTTGGTAAGGATCGCGGCCAGGTCTCCGGGCCTTTCTATTGCAGGTCCGGAAGTTATGCGGATATTGACACCGAGCTCGGCGGCTATTATGCCGGCCAACGTGGTCTTGCCAAGGCCGGGTGGCCCGTATAGCAACACGTGGTCAAGCGGCTCCCTGCGTCTCTTGGCTGCCTCTATGAATACCCTCATGTTTTCCTTGACTTTTTTCTGGCCTATATACTCATCCAGCCTTCTCGGCCTGAGACTTGTTTCATCGATATCTTCGCTCACAGCTTTTGTCTCGATCAGTCTTTCCTCATCCATCGTTTTTCCCCCGCAAATGCTTTATCCGGTCCCATCCAGTCCCGCCATGGGCTGTATCCTACTTCATGAGCCCCTTCAGGGCTTTCCTGACGATCTCCTCCAGTTCCAGTCCATCAGAGTAGACGGAGGCAACCGCCCGGTTCGCTTCCGCCTGCGAATAGCCAAGTACCATCAGTGCGCTGACCGCTTCAGCCAGCCTCGAGCCTTCCTGCGGTAATTGCGGCAGGTCAGGTCCCTCCGCCGCCTTGAGATCCAACTGCTCCTTCTTTATCTTGTCCTTAAGCTCCAGTATGATCCTCTGGGCCATCTTGTTGCCGACACCCGGGGCTTTCGTCAGCGTCCTGACATCATCGGTTATGACGGCAAGGCTGAATTTCGACGGAGACACGACAGACAGCAGCGACAGCGCGACTTTCGGCCCGACACCGGTAACGGTGAGCAGCAGCCTGAAAACGGAAAGCTCCTCGTGCGTGGCGAACCCGTAAAGGTCCATCGCATCCTCCCTTACATGCAGGTGCGTATATGCCTTGAATTCCCCGCCCAACTCCCGGCGGGCGGCTTCCGCAAGTGTGGTCTGTGAAGTATAGATCATGTAGCCCACACCGCCGGCGTCTATGACGATGTAGTCGCCGCCCCTTGCTTCAAGCTTTCCTTTTATATATGCGTACATGTTGCCTCCGTCATCTGTAATCCATCTTCGAAAGTTTGTACGAATGGCCATGGCAGATAGCTATCGCCAGGGCATCCGCCGCATCATCAGGTTTGGGGATCTCCGGAAGATTGAGTATTGCTTTGACCATTTGCTGTACCTGGACCTTGTCCGCCCGGCCGTAGCCTACCACCGCCTGCTTTACCTGCAGCGGCGTGTACTCGAACACCCCGACGCCGCATCTGGCGGCTGCCGCAAGGGAAATGCCCCTGCCGTGGGCTGCCGTTATGGCGGTTTTGATGTTCTTGTTGAAAAACAGTTCTTCCACTGCCACAGCATCGGGCCTGTACATTTCGATTATCGCACTGATCTCGCTGTCCAGCTTCAAAAGCCGCTGAGCGAAGGGTTCTCCCGCGTCCGTAAGTACGACTCCGTACCTGATGGGCGAAAATCTGTTCCCTTCGTATTTTACTATACCATACCCTGTGATTGCAAATCCAGGGTCTATTCCCATAATAACCATATGACCGCCTTCTGACATGCAAGGATTTTGGTGTGAATATTTATAATACGTGTTGCATAATTATTCATCATATTGTATAATCTTTGCAGGACAATTAAAATATTGCTGTGATAAACTGCAGCGTATCCGACCCGGAAATCCGCGGCCGCTGCATACAGCATACATCTAATATTCTAGCACAGTTACGGAGGAATTGGTATGAGTAGCAAGGAAAAAGTGGTACTGGCGTATTCGGGAGGACTTGACACGTCCATCATCATACCCTGGCTCAAGGAAAACTTCGACTACGAAGTCATCGCGATGGCAGCAGACGTAGGCCAGGGCGAGGAACTCGAGCCGCTCAGGGAAAAGGCCCTGAAAACCGGCGCAAGCAAGATATACATCGAAGACCTCAGGGAAGAATTCATAACAGATTTCATATTCCCTACCCTCAAGGCACATGCCATATATGAAGGCAAATACCTGCTCGGCACATCCTTCGCAAGGCCCGTCATAGCAAAGAGGCTCGTGGAGATAGCTGAGAAGGAAGGAGCCGTAGCCGTAGCCCATGGCGCGACAGGCAAGGGCAATGACCAGGTCAGGTTCGAACTGACAGTAAAAGCCCTGGCTCCGCACCTGAAGATAATTGCTCCGTGGAGGATGTGGGATATCAGGTCCAGGGAGGACGCCATCGATTATGCGACGGCGAGGAACATACCGATACCTGTCACCAAGAAGGATAACTACAGCATGGACAGGAACATCTGGCACCTGAGCCATGAAGGTTCAGACCTGGAGGACCCGTGGAACGAGCCGCAGTACGACAAGCTACTCAAGCTCATGGTACCACCGGAAAAAGCGCCCGACAAGCCCACATACGTCGAAATCTATTTCGAACAGGGCATCCCGAAGAAAGTCAACGGAGTGGAATATTCTCCGATAGAGCTTATGGAGACGCTTAACAGAATCGGGGGAGAAAACGGCATTGGCATCGTGGACATGGTCGAGAACCGTCTCGTGGGAATGAAGTCCAGGGGCGTATATGAAACCCCCGGCGGGACCATACTCTATGCCGCCCACAGGGAACTGGAACTGCTCTGCCTCGACAGGGACACGCTGCACTACAAGGATCTCGTAGCACAGAGGTTCGCTGAACTGGTATACTACGGCCAGTGGTACACTCCGCTGAGGGAGGCGCTTTCAGCTTTCGTAGACAGCACGCAGAAGACTGTGACAGGCACGGTCCGCCTGAAACTCTACAAGGGCAACGTAATGCCCGCAGGCGCCCAGTCGCCGTACTCGCTGTACAGTGAAGAACTCTCCACCTTCGGCAGGGACGAAGTGTACAACCAGAAAGACGCAGAAGGGTTCATCAACCTGTTCGGCCTGCCGATCAAGGTCAGGGCCCTTGTAATGAAAGGTAAGGAGAAGAAGGAATGAAACTCTGGGGAGGCAGGTTTACATCCAATACAGACAAGGCCGTGGACGATTTCCATTCGTCCATACATTTTGATTCCAGGATGTACAGGCAGGATATCGAAGGCAGCATCGCCCATGCCGAGATGCTCGGCAAAGTCGGCGTGATCTCCGCCGAAGAAGCAGAACTGATCTGTACAACTCTCAGGGAGATACTAAGCGATATCGAAAACGGCAAAGTACAGTTCGAAACGGAAGCCGAAGATATCCACATGAACATAGAGAGAATTTTGATCGAACGGATAGGCGACACCGGCAAAAAGCTGCACACCGGGAGGAGCCGCAATGACCAGGTGGCGCTTGACCTGCGCATGTACCTTAGGTATGAAGTCAGCGCGATCAGGTCAATGCTTCTGGAACTTCTGTCCGTGCTCCTTGAGATCAGCGAGAAAAACACGAATACCATAATGCCCGGATACACTCATCTCCAGAGAGCGCAGCCGATAACGCTTGCCCACCACATGATGGCGTATTTCCAGATGTTCAGGCGCGATGTGGAAAGGCTGGATGACTGCTATGGCAGGATGAATATCATGCCGCTCGGCTCGGGCGCTCTGGCAGGAACCACCTATCCCCTTGACAGGAACTACGTCGCTGAAAAGCTCGGCTTCCCGGCCATAACCGAAAACAGCCTTGACGGCGTCAGCGACAGGGATTTCGTCATTGAACTTGCTTCCTGCCTGTCGATAATCATGATGCATCTGAGCCGCTTCTGCGAAGAGCTGATACTGTGGTCTTCAGCAGAATTCTCGTTCGTCGAGATGGATGACGCCTACAGCACCGGAAGCAGCATCATGCCCCAGAAGAAGAATCCCGACGTTGCGGAACTGATCAGGGGCAAGACCGGGCGCGTCTACGGATCACTGGTCACCCTGCTGACAATGATGAAATCATTGCCCCTTGCATACAACAAGGATATGCAGGAAGACAAGGAAGCCATATTCGACGCTGTGGACACGGTAAAATCCTGCCTGCCTGTTTTTACAAAGATGCTCTCGACAATGAAGATAAAAAGAGAGAACATGTACAGGGCGGCTTGCGGGGGCTTCACAAATGCCACGGACCTGGCGGATTACCTCGTAAAGAAGGGGATCCCATTCCGCAGTGCCCATGAGATCATCGGCAGAATGGTGCTGTACTGCATCAGCCATGATAAATCATTGAATGAAATGACGATGGAAGAATTCAGGGAGTTTTCCCCGGAAATAGAAGATGACGTATATGAGGCCATCAGCCTTGAAAGTTGCGTTTCGGGCCGCAGGCTGCCGGGAGGACCGGCCCCTGAAAGTGTCATGGCGGCCATTGAAAACGGTAAGTGCTTTTTGAAAGCTGAACGGTGACAATCCTCCTGAGAGTGATCCGGTGCCAATTCCAGAGATGAGTGCTCTTTCTCCTCCACAAAGGGGATACTCTTGTTGAGTAGTGTCACTGTACCGTTTTTCCGGGGAATAGCGCCAGAACACCGTGACAATGACAAAGGTCGGACAAGGATCCGCATTCCCTGTCCGACCTTTAAGTTTGCAAACCGACTGAGCAATAAAAAAACCCGGTTTTACCGGGCCCGTGCATAATATGGTTCTACTTCTGCTTGACTTTCTTGTCAAGCGCTTTGCCCATACTGTACCACGAGTCCCGCAGTCTGAATCTCAGTTCCTCGTCAAATGTGCGTTCAATGATATCGTTGAGGTTACGTCTCATCTCGATGTAGTCGAGCATAACGAATTCTTCCTTTGCAAGCAGTTCCTCCATACCGTCTATCCAGTCCAGGATCTCCTGCTTGCCTGAAAAATCGTATTCCGGCAGTTTTCTCTTCAGGTGTGCTATTACCAGCTTTACCGCTTTGCGTTTAACATCGTTGTCCGTCTGGACTTTCTTTACCTTTTTCTTTTCTTTGACGCCTGTCTGGTCCAAAGCCTTTTCCTGCTCCTGTAACGCCATTTTATCACTCCCCTATTGCGTAATTGAAAATACCCACCACTAACCACAAATAAATGACGATGAGTAAAGCTGACACTAACAATTATATAATAATATGGTTATAATTGCAAACTTTATACCTGCCGGAGCCGGACAACTCAGGCGTTGACAGGCTTTGTCATGTTTTTTCGAGCCTGACTCTGCTGCCTGTTCCTTCGAAAGTCGGAGGGGTCACGGTCAGGCATCGTCCTATCCTCTGCCTGACTTCAGGCACATGGCTGATTATTCCGATAACCCGGCTTCCGGAGCATAACCTCTCCAGGGAATCCATCACCAGGTCGAGGAGCTTCTGGTCAAGAGTACCGAACCCCTCATCCAGGAAGAAAAACTCCAGCGGGCTCTGCCCCTTGAGCTGTATCTGTTCCGACAAAGCCAGGGCCAGAGACAGCGACGTCAGGAACGTCTCGCCGCCCGAAAGCGATGAAACCGCCCTGTGGATGCCGCCGTTTGCATCGTCCCTTACTATGAAGCCAGATTCGGCATCCAGTTCCAGTGTGTACCTGTGCCTGGTCATGACCTGCAGCAGCGTCGATGCCTTTGCGGCAACATAGCGGAGCCTTTCTTCCGCTATGAAGTCTATGAAACTGTTGTCCTTTCCGTGGGACGCCTTCAGCAGCCTCTGTATCTGGTCGTAAAGGCCGTGCCTGTGGGTCACGTCATCCAGGGCTTTACGGAGTTCTTTCCATCTGGCGTTCTTTCTGCTGATATTGTCATAACCGCTCTTTGATACCTCGTAGTCCGAAGCAGCCTTGCTAGACCGCTCCAGCAGTTCATTGTACGACTGTTCAGTCCGGTTCCACTCTTCTTCCGTGATGGTGCGGGATCCCAGCTTGTTTTCCAGCAGCTTCCTGTGAGCTTTCAGGTTTACGGATCCCTGGTCATATGCCTCGATCTCCGCCCTGATGGCATTTTGCTGTTCTTTCGGCAGCAAGCATTTCTCAGCTTCATCAGGGCTTCTGAATCCGTTTTCGGACAGCGCTTCTGCCAGTTTCGCGCTGTCAGCGGCAAGACTTTCCGAATACAGGCTTACACTGTTCTCCAGCCTGGACTTGCTCACATTGAGTTCATTATACTGTTTTTCAAGCTGCCCGATAAGCTGCGAATACTGCCTGTCCGTCTGTGCCAGTTTTTCCAGTTCATCATGTATCCTGCGTATTTCCTCTTCGATATCCGCTCCCTGCGAAAGCTCTGCCAGTTTTCTCTCCTTTTCCTTCCGCTGCGACTCCAGTCCGGCTATGTCGGCTTCCAGCCTTATCCTTTCAGCATCGAGCCTGCCGCGTTCCTCATTGAGAGAGTTGATAACAGCTTTGGCTTCTTCCGCGGCTTTCCTGGTTTTCCTGATTTCTGCCTCCGCCTGTTCCAGCATGCGGTCATTTTCAGAAAGCCTGGCAAGTTCCGCCGTTGCACTCCCGACAGCATGTCCGCAAAGCTTCTCAGACAACTCCTGCCGTACACGGATGAGGTTCTCGGATACCTGTCTCAGTTCGTCCTCGATTTGCGCAAGGCCCTCACTTTTTACCCTGAGTTCGGCCCTGATGCTGTTTTCAGTTATTTTCAGCTTTGCCAGTTCTTCATTCTGCTTTTCCGAATTATCCTTGAGTTCAGCAAGTTTCGCTTCCCATGCCTCTATATCTTTCAGCCTGCCTTTTATCCTGGAATCGGCACTTTCGATCCGCAGCCGCATTTGTTCTGTCTCCAGGGCTCTCCACTCGTCAGGCAGCTTCTGCCTTTCATCTTCAAGATCCCTGTTTTTCTGTTCAAGTGCCATTATGGCCTGGTCCAGTTGCTCAGAAGCCGTCCTCAGGCTCTCAGCGGCTACAAGAGCTTCCCTTTCCGCCTCTTTCAGCGCAGCCTCAGCCTCTTTCAACTCGTTCCGCGCCATTTCCGCCTTCCGTTCAAGTCCGGCTGTGTCTTCAGCTACGCTGTGCGCCGCCGGCGCCGGGTGTTCACGGGATCCGCATACAGGGCACGGTTCTCCTTCCTTAAGGTTCCTGGAAATCAGCCACACAGTGTTCATTTCAAGCTCACGCAGGCACTCGTCCAGTTTCCGGCAGCAGCTTTCATAAAGCTTCCCTGCCTCCACCCTTTTCATTTCCAGTTCTTCAGCCTTTTTCTTCCGCTCATCGAATACAGCCTTAAGTTCATCAACTTTGGATTTTGCAAGCTTTGCTTCATCTTCCCTCAGCTTCAGTACCTGGTATGCGGCCTGTGCCCTGTGCACCTTTTCAAGGGACTTCATTACTGAATCCCTGTCGTCCGGTTTTCCTGCCTCATGCTGCTTTATGGCATCGGCCAGTTCCTGCTGTGCCTTAAGGCTTTCGGCTATCTCCGCAGTTATATCCGCAAGCTGCTTCCCGAGCTCATCCGTCTCTTTCCGTACCTGTTCCTTCCTTCCGGCAAGCTGGTTGAGGCTCCTTTCCAGGGCAGTGGCGTCTTTTTCAAGATCAGCGCATGACTGCATTTTCTGCCTGTATTCGGGATCGACCCTGAGCCGTTCGGACTCTTCAGTGAGTTCTCCAACCCTTTCTTCAAGGCCGTCGAGTTTCTCTTTTTCCCTGGCGATCCCGGCATCTTTCGCTCCAATGGCTCCGATTATGCTGTTTACAGACTCCCGGAGTCCGATGATCTTTTCGGCCAGAGCCGCTATTTCTGCCTTGATCCCAAGCGCATCCTGCAGCCTGGTCCTTTGCTCCACCAGCATCTGCTGTCTCAGGGCCGCATCCCGCCTGGCAGTCTCATACTCCGATTTCGTCAGTTCCAGCTGTTCGCTGACTCCCGGCAGAACGGCCATGATCTCATCCAACTGCTTTCGGGCTTCGCCGAGCTTCGCTTCCAGTTCCCTGTTCCTGCTGATCATGTCCGCGAGGCTTTCAGCCCTGACCGCCCTGTCAAGGAGGGCCCTTTTCTCCGATATGGCCTCACCGGCCTGCCTGTGCGCCTCCTCTCTCCTTTCAAGGTCCGCAAGCTCGCTTACCAGGTTCCAGACCTCTTTTGATTCATTGTATATCTTCTCCAGTTTCTTTAATTCCTTCTGTGCCTCTTTCTTCTCCTTCTCTGCCGCTTCAACCGCTGCTTTTGCCTCCTCGAGCGCTTCATCAGAGGCATCGGCATATCCCATGAGTTCGCCGGTAAGCATGTCCATCCGGCTCTTCAGCGAATACAGCTTCCGTGAGATCCTGTCGTTGAGCTGTTTTCCATACTCTTCGAGGTAAAAGAGCCTTTCGAGCATGGCCCTCCTTTCTGAATTCTTCAGCAGAAGGAATTCATGGAAGCTGTTCTGCGGAAGCACCACCGCGCGTGTGAAATCCTCATTGCTGAGTCCGAGGAGTTCCCTTACATGATTGGTTACTTCTGTGGCCTTATCGCACAGCGGGATCTCACCTGCGTCAGTGACCTCCGTGAGGCGGGCGACCCTTGGCTCGCATGAGTTGGGCGAATTCCTTTTGCGCCGGTATGTCCTCTCGACCCTGTAGGTCTTCCTTTTGCCATCCCTGTTCAGTTCAAATGTGAAAGACACCCTGCATGTGTCGCACCTGGAATTGATGATCCCCTGGGTCCCGTTTTCCGCCCTTTTGACCCTTCCGTAAAGTGCAAATGTAATTGCATCAAGGATGGTGGATTTGCCGCTCCCTGTCGGTCCGAATATCCCGAACAGGCCGGTCTCGCCCAGCGCTTCGAAATCTATGACCTGGACGTCGGTAAAACTCTGGAGCCCTTCGATCTCAAGAAGCTTAGGCCTCATCAGCAGTCACCTCCCCATTTGCCGTCCTCAGGGATTCCCTGTACGCATCGCCAGGGCCGTTGTGTTCGTTTACGTTGCTGTCAACACCCCGGCTTCCGTCATCATACCGTCCTCCGGATTCATCCTGTTCACCGTCTTCATTCAGCAGTTCAAGGAAGGCTTCCATCAGTTCATCTGGTATATCGACGCCCATCCTGTATTTGTAATAGTCCCTGAACAGTTCGTCTATCTTCCTGCCTTCCCTGCTTTCAGAGGGCATCACTTCAGTCTCTTCGCTCCTTATCCTCGGCCGGATGTTGATAATTCCGGGGTGCATGCTCCGTATCGCTTTATACTCGTCAGCAGTCAGCACCCGGTCAGTGAGTATCTCCAGGTCGATCCACGCATTCGGGTCCCTGCCTTCCTCACACCATTCCATGGCCTGTTGTATTCCTTTGTCTGCAAACCACTTGACCAGCGGTTTTCCGCAATCGAGGTAGACCGGCCTGACTTCCGCCTTCCTTCCGGGTATTGCATCCACTATGTATACTGCCTTGCTGTATCCCGCTTCGGAGAAACTGTACGCCAGCGGGGAACCGGCATAATACGTGGGGCACGGAGCGCTCCGTATCTGCTGGGGCCGGTGCAGGTGCCCGAGCGCAGCATAATGCGTTTTTCCAGGCAGTACAGAAGGGTCCACTGTCATGGCGCCTCCAACCTGCAGCGTCCTCTCCGAATCCGAGGTACTGCCTCCCAGCAGGAATAAATGGGCAACTATGAGGTTGACCGTGTCGTCACGGAATTTTTCGGATAATGTTCTGAAAATGCTGCCGATTTTTTCGGAATATGCATTCTGCAGTTCTGCCTCATCCGCTTTGCCTGTAAGCAATTCTTCCAGCCTGGATTCGGAAGGGAATGGCATGGTTATCATGACTGCATTGTGATCACAGCGCGACAGGCTGAGTTCCATCCATCCGGGTCCCGAATCTGCGATGCTTATGCCTTCGGCACTCATTCTATATTCGCCGGGATCGCTCCCGGGATAGCCGAGCAGTATTATCCCGTTTTTATATGCCAGCGGGCTTGCCGCGCAAAGCCTGTCCGGGTTGTCGTGGTTTCCGGCGATGACGACCACGGCCCTCCCGCGCTTTCCGCCGAGCCTGTCCATGGCTTCGAAGAACAGTTCTTCAGCGGCGGCTGACGGGTTATACGTATCATATATATCTCCTGCAACCAGGATGAGATCCACATCCTCTTCATCGGCGATCCTTACAAGGCGGTCGATGAACCAGCGCTGTTCCTCAAGCCTGCTGATGTTCTCCAGGTTCCTGCCGAGGTGCCAGTCGGACGTATGCAGTATCCTCATCAGTTATTACCTCCTGTGCAAAGGTAACGGCAATCTGAATCCGTATATATTGATTATATTATGTATAGCAGAGAGGTTCAAAGAAACTTTTCCGCAGCAGAAAAAGGACCTCACAGTACCGTCAGATACTGTGAGGCCTGCACTTTCCGTAAAATTTCCGGCAATTGGCCGCTTCCTGCTTTTTGGCCTGGCTGCGCCTTTATATTCCACATGCGAGGGCACGATAACAGTTGCATTTCCGGGGTTTCCGGAAGGTTGCGGCCGTATCGGGAGCCCTCCTGCTATTGCTCTCTCCTGCTATTTCAGGACCCTTCTGGCTGTCATATAGTTCTTTGCATAAAACCCGCTGTTTATTTCGGTTATCACGACGCCCCCGTAATGCGAGGAACTATGTATCATTTTGCCGTTCCCAATGTAGATACCGACATGATTGATGCGGTTAAGTCCCCCGTTCGTATCGAAAAATACCAGGTCTCCGGGTTTCAGTTCCATCTTTTTCACCTTCGTGCCGTTCTTTGCCTGTGATGCGGAATTCCTGTTCAGCGTGACGCCGAAATGATCATAAACATATTTCACAAAGCCTGAGCAATCGAAACCTTTCGGAGAGGATCCTCCCCATACGTATTTGACACCCAGGTATTTTTTTGCGTAACTGATGATATCATCTGCCCTGGATTCTCCCCTGGATGTATTCGGGGATGACTTTCCGGATGATCCGGACGTATCCGCAGGAGCGCTGCCGGTCGTGCCCTGGTCATCTTCCGGCGTGCCTTCTGTTGCGCTTAATGCCGCCGCATCCGATACGCCTGACGCTGCCACAACCGTCGATGCTTCATCCCTGCCCATCAGTTTGTCCAGCTTGCCCTTGGTCTGCTTTCCGGCGATGCCATCCCGCAGGAGCCCGTACTCCTTCTGGAATTTCAGGACTGCAGCTTTCGTGATGTCTCCGTAATACCCTGTCGGCCTGACCGTCATGTAACCAAGCTTATACAGGTCTTCCTGCAGGGCATACACTTCATCGCCTCTCATGCCTTTTTTCAATACTGCATCGGAATAGGCAAAGACCGTTTCCGCAGACAGAACGGCAGCCAGCAGAAACGCAGAAAGCGACACCAGGTACTTCTTTCGTAACATTTTATGTATCCTCCTCTTTTCTTTTAGCCTGCGAGGTTAGCTGACGGGTTAGGTAAAAGAGTACACCCCGCCATATGAAATGGCTTCACCCCAAAAAAATGACTCCCCCGCTCCCCTGAGGGATTCGGCACCATTAGTTTACCATAACGAAAACATTATGGAAACCTATAATAATTTACAGATAAAAGGAGGCTATGTCGATTTGGTTATGTTTCATGCTGACTGGCATCGTTCGAGATGCACCAAACTTCCGGTCCGGTGTGCCATCATGTCGCAGGCTAAGCGTTCCGTCATGCTTCGGGCCCGGTCTTGTTCCCTGCTTTTGCATCCTGCCTGCGGTCAGGTTTCCTGTCGGTCTTCTTCTGCAGTTCCTGCGCTTCGGCCTGCTGTATTATGCTGATGAGCCTTTCACATGCCAGCTTGTCGCAATAACTTGATATTGCCAGCCTTAATGCTATGTCAGGCAGGGTTTCCATGTCCCATTCCGGGTCGAGCCTGCCTGCAGTATCTGAAAGGGCTTTGTCGAGCAGTTCTGTGAAATTCATATAAAATGTTTCATGGTCTTTGCCTTTTTGTACATGCTTCAGCAGAAAGCCGGTATCCTTCACAGACAGCACCTGTTTCAGCAGGCATATCTCCGTAAGGCCGGCCAGATGCTCGCGGTTGTACTTCTTTCCGTCAGCCCGCGGCAGCAGCCCGTCCTTTATATAGTTGTTGACCATGGCCGAGGTCAGCTGTCCTCCTTCTTCAAGGTTGATCAGCTGCCTGCACATATATGACAGGACCTGGTCCTTGTACAGGCCGATGTCAGGAAAGTCCTTCCATCTGACAGGACGTTCAGTGGCAAGCTTCTGCTTAAGTTGCCTGAGTTTTTCCTTCACATCATCGGTCTGCTGCTGATTGATTCTATCCATGTCGGCCTCCTGCTTTCCTGTTTCGACATTTACGTATAATATTCTACTACGCAAAACGTGATAATGCAAACACCAGATTGGGTATAATATAAGTGTATTGACATATTGATTATCAGTAAATATAATTTTCATTATTAGATTATATATTATTCAGGAACAGGTGACGTGAGATGATCGATTCTGTATGCATATTCGGCGATTCCATTATGAAAGGCGTAGTATTCGACGCCATAAAGGGCAAATATGCTTATCTCAGGAACAGTTTCCTGAATATCCTGATGAAATACAACAGTTCAGTCAGGGTGGATAATTTCGCGAAGTTCGGGTGCACGATAACAGTCGGAAAAAAGATCATCGAAAAGCACGCGGACAGGCTGTCAGGCTACAGGTACACGGCACTCGAATTCGGCGGCAACGACTGTGATTTCGACTGGAAGGCGATATCTGAACGGCCGGATGACATCCATCTGCCCAGAACACCGCTGGAAGAATTCGAATCGCTGTACAGCCGGATCATAGACGACGTTACCCGCGCCGGCAGCAGGCCGGTACTGTTCACATTGCCGCCGCTCAGCGCCGAAAGGTATTTTGCATGGATCTCAAGGGGCCTGAACGCCGAAAACATACTCCGCTGGCTCGGCGACGTGGAACACATTTACAGATGGCACGAAATGTACAACAACGCCGTACTCAAGATCGCTGCCGCAAAAAACACTCTGCTCATCGATATAAGGGAAGCTTTCCTGAAGACCCGTGACTATGTCAACCTCCTGTGCGCCGACGGCATCCACCCGAATGAAGCGGGACATGCGCTGATCTCCGATGTGGTCATGAAAGCCATCCCTGTGCTTGCTCAGTAGATCACCAGTTTCCTGCCGCCCAGCCTCTCCTGGTCCACCAGGTCGGCATATGCTTCAGGGACCGTGACAGTATCCGGGTCACCGTCGCTTACGAACTCATTGCTGCGTTTCATGTTTTTGAGCCACCACTCGAGATCGAATTCCACGGGTTCGATGCCAGGCGACCTGACCCTGTGCGTGGATAGCGGATCGAACTTCACGCTGAACGGCGACTGGGCTGGATCCCAGCCTACTTCCATTATAGCCTTGTTCTCATAGCCCACGCCTTCATACTCGCCTTTTATCACATACTCCATAAGGTTCTTCGAAGGTGCGCCGTACGGCAGCGCGAGCGCAGTGAAAGCATAACCCGGTACCAGTTCATACATCCTTTTCTGGTTGCCGCCGACCTCCTTCTGTATTATTTCAGCGGTTTTAGCCTCGGTCTTGAGATTGATGTGCGAATAGGTATGGTTGCCTATCTCGAACCCCCTGTCGATAAGGTATTGCAGGCGCTGCTGGAGCGTGCCGGTTTTCCCGAATGTCTCGTTGCCGAGGTTCACGAAAAACGTGCCTTTGAGTCCGAAATCAGGGTTGAGCCTGTTGAACTCCTCCATGATCGCCACCGCGGAATCGGGATTCACTTTCAACTGGCCATCCTCTTCTATGAAACTGAACTGTCCGGCAGTACCGTCATCGAAAGTAAACACCATCGGAATGCATCCTGCAGGCACATCGATGTGCCCGTTCAGGTAGTCATTGAGGCTGATAAGCCTGTAGCCGGATGTGTACAGGGTTTCGAGCAGTTTCCTGAAGGCGTCGAATGTCATCGTATATTCCTTGTCGCCCTTTTCGTACTTTTCGACGAACCTGTGGAACATGACGACCATGATCCTGCCGGCTTCGTTGGGCTTCACCGCGTCAAGGTCTATCGGCTCACGTTCGTTTCCGTTTGCCGGATCCCCGTTCCCTTGCTCTCCCTTTCCATCGGCACTGTCCATGCCGCTTTCTCCTTCAGCATCACTCCCGGGATCCGGGCCGTTCCCGCTGTCCGGTACCGTACCTTCAGGCTGCCCGGTAATATCCGGCCCATCCGCATCATATCCCTGCAACTGCCCCTGTGGTTCCTGCAGTTCTGTGCCGCCATTCTGAAGTTTTTCACTTGCACAGCCCTGGAGCATGAGCGCGGTGATCAGTAATGTGACCAGCAATACGACCGCAGGTTTGATTCTAAAAGCCGGTCTGGATATAGCTGTCGGCTTAAGTCCGACTGCCGATTTTGAATTATCTTTCGATCCGGATCTATCTGTCGATCTGTCAAAAGCACTGTACCTGTTGTCCATACTCTTCCCCGCTTCTTTGGTGTATTTCGATTATTTTATTTTTTGAATTATAATCCGATAATTTATTCTTTGCATGTTAAGACGATGCAATCCTGAAATAGTTCCCTTTTTTATTGAAAAACATCTGGTTTTTATACCGGTATAAACAGCATATTTTATTTGACCGGATGCCCTACTGTACCGGCATATACCGGCATCCGATCCAGGCATAGATTTACCTCAGTTTAAATGTTAACCTGGTATCTTCGCCTTTCTTAAGAACGATGCTGACCTGCGAGGCATCATTGGATCCGTCCGCTGTGCCGCCGCAAAAGTCTGCGCCGCCAATACCGTCCCTCCGGATCGATCCGTTGTTATGAAGCGATCCATCACTCCGGGACGCTCCGCCATTCGGGAGCGATATTTCATTCCGTAGTAAAACATCATTCTGGTGTGACCCGCCAGCCCGAAGCACTCCGTCAATTTCAAACGATTCGATGGCGCTGGGCAGTTTAAGCCTCACCTGCTGGTCCATTCCGGACCTGATCACGGCCGTAACAGTCCTTGTGCCCATGTCCCACCTGAGTTCGGTTAACGTGATGCGGCCCCTGCAAAGGATGCCGTATGCCGCGCCTTTGGGCAGGCTTTCCGGCAGCGCAGGCAGCAGTTCGATATATCCGGGCAGGGAAAATACCAGCATCTCAAGTATAGCGGCACTGAACCCAAGGTTCGCATCCATCTGGAACAATACACCCACATTGTGGCAGGTGAACAGGTTTGGCAGCAGGAATTTCGCCATTATCCTGCCGAGTGCCCTGAAGGCGAGCTCTGCGTCCTTGAGCCTTGCGCTGATATTTGCAAGATGCGCCAGTCCCCATCCGGTGATGGCTTCAAGACCATCCGTGAGCCTGAGTTCCGCTGCCCTCAGGCATGCCCTGTACAGTTCGGGAGTACCCTCGCGCGTCACCTCGAAACCCGGGAATACGGGATAAAGGTGCGAAGAGTGCCTGTGATGGTAATCATCCTCAAATGCCGGGTGCGACCATTCCTTCAGCGCGCCGTCACTGTTGACCAGGTAATCCGGCATCCTTTCAAGCATGTCTTTCCACTTACGAATATTTTCAGCCTCGATGCCAAGGTGTTCGCACGCGGAAATAAGGTTTGACAGGACTTCCTTTGCGACCGCGATATCCATAGTGGCGTTTATTGCCACCGGGTTATCGGAATTGGAAGGGGTGTTTTCCGGCGAATAGGACGGAATGAACTCGTACTTCCCGTCCGGGCCTTCCACGAGGAAGTCCTCATAAAAGAGGGCTATTTCCTTAAGGAGGGGTACCGTATGGTCCTTCAGGAAAGCATCATCGCCGGTGAACTGCCAGTAGTCGTAAAACATCTGGGCAAGCCAGCCTGCTCCGGCCGTCCAGAACATCATCGGGAAGTCCTCGCAGAAATGCTTCGTCAGCCCGCTGGTGGACGAACGCGGGCTCGACAGTATGCCGCGACATCCGTATAAAAGCCTGGCGTTCATTTTCCAGTCTTCGACGAACGATTCTATGAGGTTGAAATAGCTCCGGGCCAGTTCAGGCAAATTGCCCGGAAGCACCTGCCACATCATCATCTGCAGGTTTTCGTCCAGCGTATAGTCGGAGGACCACGGCGGAGTCCAGGTGCCGTTCCAGACGCCCTGCAGGTTGGGAGGCAGTTCGCCGCTGCTGGATATAAGCAGGTAACGGCCGTAGTCATGCATCTTTTCTACAAAGTAAGGCGAAATAATGCCGTTGCTCGCCTGCTCCGTAAGCTCTTCATTGCCGGGCATCAGCTCTTTGCCGCGCACGGGCTTACAATTGCCACATTCCCGGTATTTACCATTTTCGGCCATATTGCCGCCTTTGCCCGGCATATAGGCTTCACCGTCCAGTTCGAGCCGCATACGGTTGAACAGTTCACTATGTATATCGGCATGCTCTTTCAGAAGCGCTTCATAATCCATCGGGATAGCAGCCAGTTCCGCCATTGCTTCCGACAGGCTGAAAGAAGCATGGTCCCTGCACGGGATCGTCCGCGCAGCTATTATCGCTCCACTGGTCCCGCGGAGCTTTACCGTTCCGCCTTCAAGCCCGACATGCCCGCCTTCCGCATATACCCTGACTATTCCGAAATAGCCGCCTTCACCCACTTCATACTTACTGTCAAATATGAGCCACATTTCATTCCCGGAAATCGTCTGTTCTCCGCAATGCGTCTTCTCGGCGGAGCATTCCGGTCCCGGCTTCCGGGAGAGGAGACCGGTGAAAGTGCCGGCACTGATGGATACAGATTTTATGTGCTTCCTGCCTTCCCGCTCAGCCAGGTGTATGTCGCAGTCCAGCCCGCCTCCTGAAGGAGCGTCCAGTTTTATTACCACTGCATTGCAAGCCCTGGAGACAAAAACGCATCTCCCGTAAGTTCCTTTTTCACCGCGCCATCTCACGCCGGCCTCACCGGTCTCAAAGTCCAGCCAGCGAATATAGCCGTCTGTATTCCCTGTGTCTTCCGTCCTGATCCGCAGTTCGTAAGCCGGATGGAATGGATCGGGCCAAAGCAGCTCGGAAGGGAAACCTTTCTTCCTGGCCTTCTCGAGGAAATACCTGGTGGCTTCCCTGTACTTTCCTTCCCTGATCAGCCTGCGTACCGTCGGCAGTTCGCCGGACATGTCGGGCAGAACAGTGGCGGCATTGACCGGCACCGGAAGGAACAGCCTTTCATGGTTGAAAATTATGGTTTCGTCAAGCGGTTCACCCATCACGAGGACTCCCTGCACACCGTTCCCTGACGGGTAAGCTTCGTCCCACTTGCCGGCCGGTTTGACATTCAGCATGCCTTTGTGTGTCAGATCCATCATGTCACACCTCTTGCGGGGTTTATAATGCAATACCTGATTAACAAGTTTATCATATATTTGCACGGTCAACTACAACAGGCAAATCGTGTGCGGTTTTTCAGTTCAGCAGTCCAGCAGCTCGCCGCTGAAGAACAGGTACAGGTATCTTTCTGTGACCTTCCTGCCGGTGATCTTCTCCAGTGCCTTCGTATAATAATCCATCTGGACTTTGTACCTTTCCCTGATGATATCTGAACGTCCCGCAGGCACGTAGTCGGTCTTGTAATCCAGCAGCACGAGCCCGTTTTCAGTCTCGAACCAGCAATCGATGACGCCCTGCAGCAGCATCGTTTCATCACAGTCGACGTCTTGCGGAAGGTCCTCCATGCCTTCTGGCTGAAGTCCCGGCTTCGGAAGTTTCAAAACCTCAGAGCATTTTATCTCGATAGTGAAAGCCGTCTCCCTGTGTACGGAATCATGCACCGAAAGCATGCGTTTCCCGAACGGGGATCTGAAGAACTCCGCAACTGCATCCGGATCGACGGACGCTGCCTCTGCATGTGTCAGAAGTTCCCGTTCAGTCATGGAGGCTACCTGGGAACTGATTTCCCGGACCAATCCATCGGCCTGGTCAGTACCGGATCCGGATCCCGGACAGTTCGCCTGTTCCGTCACTTCAAACAGCCTGCCCAGATCCAGGTGCTGCATGACAAAATGCATCACAGTACCCTTGTGGGCTGCGCTCAGCCCTTTGTCGGGTTCCATGAACAACGGTCTTTCCTGCATGGGCTGCATATAAGGCACGGCCGACTCAGGAGCTTCCTCCTGCAAGGCCCTGCGTTTGAGTTCAGTCACCGATATTTTTGCCGGGACTGTTGTCAGCTTCTTATAAGGATAGGTCCACTCAAGAGCATCGATGATGCGCTGTACTTCAGCCTGTTCCGCGCCAGGCGTTTCCGGGCTTCCTTCATCCCGGACAGATTCGTCCTGCAGCCACTCCCTGACATTTTCGGCGGCCTCGGGCGTGCCTTTTTCAAGCTGTGCCGCGCCCGTTCCCCAGAATCTTATCTCGAGCAGCGGTTCATCAGCCAGGTTTTCACCCGTATTCTCCGGGCAGGTATCGACTGTTTCTTTTCCATGGATATGATCCGCATCTTCACGGGTCTCCGGCAGCAATTTTCCCACGCCGCCGGTTTCGCATATCCCTGGACCATCTGTTTCGCCGGTCCCGGGTCTGCTGGTCCGGCACGTTCCGGCACTGTCTGCGCCGGATGTCCCGTCGGCCCCGGTTGTTTCACCAGCTCCGCATGCCCGGCCTCGCGGTCCGGCAATTCCGCATTTCACTACGGCAGGCCCTATCCAGTCCAGGTAAGAGGATGCCTGCATCATTTCATAGGGAGACAGCTTGTCTTCCCCGCCTGCCGCTTTTTCACGCCACGAATCCAATGCTGCCGCATGATCCCTGACACTGCCGGTTATTATCAGTTTCTCCCTGGCTCTCGTAAAGGCAACGTAAAGTATGCGCATCTCCTCAGACAGCGTTTCCAGTCTCAGTTTCTGCCTGATGGCAAATTTGGGTAGTGACGGGATTATAGTCCTTTTCTCCAGGTCAACGAGATCCGGCCCGAAGCCAAGGTCCTGGTGCAGCAGTATCGAAGCGTTCAGGTCCTGCATATTGAATCTCTTGCCGCATCCTGAGACGATTACGACAGGAAACTCCAGCCCTTTGCTCTTGTGGATGCTCATGATCCTGACCACATTGTCGTTCTCTCCGAGCATTTTCGCGCTTCCCATATCACCGCCGCCGCTTCTCAGCCTGTTGATGAAGCTGATGAAGTTGAACAGTCCCCTGTAACTGGTTTCTTCGTACTGCCTCGCACGTTCGAACAGCATCCTCAGGTTGGCCTTCCGCTCGGCTCCGCCGGGAAGCGCTCCGACGTAGCTGTAATAGCCGGTTTCCGTGAGAAGCTGCCAAACAAGTTCGTCTACAGGCATGTACTGTGCCGCGTCCCTCCATTTGTCCAGCCTGGCCAGGAAATCCCGCGTTTTGCGCCTGACATCGTATATATCTGCACCTGCACCGGTCAGATTGCTTATACCACATGCTTCTGCGTCATCTGTTTCACTGTCGTCTGCTTTTGTATCATATGTACATACGCTGCCTGTTTTTGTGCCGCATGTTTTCCCTTTTCCGGCATCATCAGGCCTGTCCGCATCGTGCAGCTCGTCCCCGTCAGCAAACCCGGCCAGCTTCCGCATTGCTTCATATATGGACACTGACCTGTCGGCAAGCCTTATATCCGCCAGATCGTCCGTGCTGAAACCACCTATCGGCGAACGGAGCACAGCAAGCATCGGTATGTCCTGAAGCGGGTTGTCGATGATCTGCAGCAGCGAAAGCATCGTCTCGACCTCTACGGTCCGGAAATATCCAAGGCCTGTGTCAGCATAGGCCGGTATCCCCATCAGTGCAAGTTCGTCGACAAAGACATCCGCCCAGTTCATGGTAGTCCTCATAAGTATGACGATGTCCCTGTATTCGACAGGCCTGTATGTCCCCATCTTTTTGTCGTATACGTTGAAACCGCCGGGTTCATGCGTGACAATGCGCCTTATTATGTTGCCCACCAGACGCGCCTCATACTGGATGCTGTCCAGCCGTTCCTCGTCATCTTCCTCCATCACGCCATCTTCCGCCGATCCGCCGTCTCCGCGGTCGCGGGATGTATCGACGTTATTGCCCGTACCGCCTGTTTGCGCATTACTGCGGGATGCTTCGCTGTTGACCTTTGAGTCACAGGATGATGCATCTGTACCTGCTTTCCCTGCTGCCTTCGCGTCAGGTTCTCCTGTCGCGCCTGTCTGCCCTTCCGGTTTTCCGGTTCCGTCCGGCTGCGTTTCAGCCGCCCCGTTTCCTTCTGCTGTATCATCTTGTCTTCCGGTCCCGTACGGGATTATCTCGTTCGCTTCCGATGACAGGTCCAGGATGTGCAGTTCCACAGACCCGCCAGTAATGCAGTCATGCACTGGCGCGGGGAAAAACGCTCCCGGGTTCAGGTATTCCTGCTCCGTGTAATCAAGCTCTCCGACCTCGGGGGACATTATCTGCCTGAATATGAAGTTGACCGTGTTAATGACCTCGCGCCGGCTCCTGAAGTTTTTGTAAAGCTGTATCACCCTGTCTTCATGGCCTCTTTCGCGATGCCAGGTCCGGTATTTGGACAGGAAGAGGTCGGGTCTCGCCTGTCTGAACCGGTATATGCTCTGTTTTACGTCGCCGACCATGAATATGTTGTTTATGCCGTCATCATTGCCTGACACCGCAGATATGATGATCTCCTGGATGAGATTGCTGTCCTGGTATTCATCCACCAGTATCTCCTCGTAGCGCTTCCTGAGCTCTTTTGCCGCTGCCGTGGGAACGCCGTTTTCAAGGAGTATCTGCAGGCAGTAATGCTCCAGGTCATTGAAGTCGAGGACTCCTTTTTCCTTCTTCATCCTGCGGTATATTTCATCAAATTCCAGTACCATGTCCGACAGGTACCTGAGCTGTGGATACAGTTTGCAGAAATCGTCCCTTATTTCGGCGCAGGAAATGTCAAATCCACCTGCATGAAGTTTTTTGACCCTCTCCTTCACGGTGTTCCGCACCGTCTTGATCTCTTCCTGTACGGTTTTGTCTGCGTCCTTGCCGAGTCTCGGCAACCTGGCAAATTCAAGGGAAGCGAAGGCGTTATACAGCCTGTCCCAGGCCAGGTCCGCTTCACAGTCATACCCGTCATCTGCTTTTCCCATAGCATCAAGGCTGAGCGACAGGAGATTTTCAAGGACCTTCCTGTCGTCCTCAAGAACGCCGCAGTAAGGTTCCAGCCCTTCAGCCTGTCTTGCCTTTTCGGCGGCTTTCCCGAGCATGCCGATCAAACCCTGCAGTTCGGCAGCTGCACTGTCCAGCAGCACACGAGCCCACGGGGTCCCGCACACACATGCGCTATCGCCGATGTTGAAGGCTTCCGCCTGTTCAGCAAGCCACTTTTCAGGGTAAGGATGGCTGCATGTGAAATGGTGCAGCGTCATTACGGTATCCCGGAGCAAACAGTCATCGCGGCCCCCGCCGTAACTCTCCACAAGCCTGAAGAACAGGCTGTCATTGTCCTCATTCTCATATTTGCTTTCAAACAGCCGGTCAAGCGCTTCCAGCCTCATCAGCGCTGACTCTGTCTCATCGGCGATGCGGAAAAGAGGATCCAGATCCAGAGCGTGGAAATTGCTTCTCACGACCTCAAGGCAAAACGAATGGATCGTCATTATGCTCGCACGATCCAGGAGCGCCATCTGCCTCTGCAGGTTGGCCGAGGAAGGATCCTTCTCCAGCGCTTCTGCCAGTGCGTCGCCTATCCTCTCGCGCATCTCGGTCGCTGCTGCATTGGTGAACGTAACGACTAGAAGCCTGTCTATATCTACCGGGTTTTCCGGATCAGTTATTTTCCGTATTATCCTCTCTACAAGCACAGCCGTCTTGCCTGCGCCTGCCGCCGCTGCGACCAGCAGGTTGCAGCCCCTCTCGGTTATGGCGTCAAGTTGCTCTTTTGTCCAGTTGCTCGCCATTGTCTGAATACCTCCGATCCTGCCTTAATGAAGGCCCGTCTCCTGCTCCCTGACAAGCTTCCACACTTCGTCATCGTCCAGGTCGGCCAGCCAGCGGTACCGGTTGTCGCGCATCGAAGTGTCGAACTGGCAGACGGAACTGTAGACACAGTAATCACATGCAGTCGTCTTCTGCTTTTTATACGGTCTCACGGCCACATCGCCGTCGAGGATGCTTTTGCCGATCGCGCCGAGGAGTTTCCTCACATGGTTGCACAGTTGCCTGAACTGTTCCTCCGTGGCGGCGGACGATCTCCCGAGCGATCCGTCCTTGTTTATCCTGGCCGGGATGATCAGCGAGTCACCCGAAACATCTTTGTCCATATCCCTGATCAGCTTTACGTCCGCAAGCACCAAGCCTTTCATCCTCAACTCCTTCATAATGGCCTTCTCGATCTCTTCTTCCGTGCTGTCCCTCCCGCACCTGATCAGCGGATCGCTGAGCCTGAAATACAGCACTCCCGCAGGTAT
>Ga0134092_1001220_pt1 | contig 22979 bp, 20 predicted proteins | sample 3_6taG_FD_94454 | JGI IMG/M metagenome (GOLD analysis project Ga0134092, IMG submission 94454) | Switchgrass degrading microbial communities from high solid loading bioreactors in New Hampshire, USA - 3_6_20_6_A3 metaG | ecosystem: Engineered > Bioreactor > Semi-continuous > Anaerobic >... | reverse complement strand
TGATGCAATCTTGGCTTCATAGGCATCGTATTTCTGGGTAAAGCTGTCAGGATCCAGGAGTCCGATATTATACATATGGTTCAGCCATCTGTAGTACTCCTTCTCCTCAGGCCTTGTATTGTGAATGACCGGTTTCAAGGTCTCTTGATCAACAAACCACTCACCGTCATCACCGTTTTGTCCTGTAGCCGCAGCAGCCGGGTTGGTGACTGTGATTAAGGTTCTCCAACCGTCTGCCAGCAAGGAAACTCCGATCGTAGGCTGCCCGTCAATGGTAGGATGTTTCTCCATATACTGTTTGATGGCGTTTTCATAGTCCTTCACCGTTTTGATTTCAGGATAGCCCAATTCCTTTACAACTGCATGCTGCAGTTGAAAACCGGCTGAAGGCTCAAATCTTTCCTCTCTTACTCCGTAGGAACCCAGAGTGTAGATGGACGGATCTTCCAGCGAATATCTCAGCCTTGGCATATATTCACCATAGAGTTTTTTAAGATTGGGTCCATATTTCTCAATCAGGTCAGTAAGGTCAATAAAGGCCCCTGCTTCAATCAAAATATTGGATTCCCCTTTAGCAAATACAATATCCGGATATTGGCCGGAAGTTGCCATTAAGGCGACCTTTTGCTTGTTGTCTCCCACCAGGTATTCTACATCAAGGGTAACGCCTGTTGCCTCCTTGATTTTTTGCGCTACCGGGCTTTCGAAATTCTCTGCATTGGAGTTGGGGTCAGCAATATAAACGGTGAAAGTGATCGGGTCATTTTCGCCCTGGGTTTTGCCGTCTTTATTACCGTCTTTTGTTTGTCCGCAACCTGCCAGCAAAGAAACAACCAAAATTGCAATGACCAACAGACTAATAATTCCTTTTTTCTTCAAGTATAAAGCCTCCTCTAATGAATTTGTCATTTAAAAATCTCCTTTATCCACCTTTATCCAGCGTATAACTTGTCATCTCCAATTGTGTGGCCTTATCATGCCAATGTTCTCAGCTTTTCACTGCACCCAATGTCAAGCCCTGAACAAAGTATTTCTGCATGAAGGGATACACAATCAGGATCGGCACCGTTGCTACGATGGTAATCGTGGCGCGAATGGATTGGGGCGATACCCTGCTGCCCTGCTGATTGCTGCCCGTTCTCCATGAATCAGAATTCATGGATGTATTGGTATTCTGCAATATTTTCATCAGCTCATACTGCAAGGTGGTCAAATTCTTATCACTACTTGCATAGAGGAAAGTATCAAACCAGGAATTCCACTGGAATACCGCCACAAAAAGCGCAATGGTTGCAATAACGGGAACTGCCAGGGGAAGTATGATTCTGGTAAAGATCACAAAATCATTGGCTCCGTCCAGCTGTGCGGATTCCTGCAAACTGATGGGAAGCCCATCGATATAGGAGCGAAGTACGATAACATTCCAGGCTCCTATCAGCCCGGGAAGGATATAAACCCAAAAGTTCCCTATTAATTTCAGATCCCTTATAAGGAAGTACTCCGGAACCATTCCTCCTGAAAAATACATGGTCAGTATAAATAAGATGGTAAACGGCTTTCTGAATACAAAATCCTTGCGGCTTAAGGTATAGGCCAGCATAGCGGAGGAAAAAACGCTGAGGGCCGTTCCTATAACCGTTCTCAAAAATGAAACCTTTGCCGCCGTAAGAAGTTGCGGGTAGCCAAATACCGTCTTGTAATTGTCCAGTGTAAACTCCCTTGGCCACAAATAGACGCCTCCCTTGACTGTATCTGCAGCATCATTCAGAGAAATTGCCAAAATATTGATAAAGGGATAGAGAGTGATTACACCGATGACAATCAACAACAAGTATATCAAAAGATCAATGACTCTATCGCCTGCACTCCTTCTTAGCATATTCCCACCTCCTATCCTTAAACGATATTTCCTTCGCCTGATTTTCTGGCAAACAGGTTGGCGAGAAATACCAGCAGAATGCTCACAACCGATTTAAAGATTCCGATGGCTGTACCATAGGAATAACGGGCCAATCCGATTCCGTAGTTCAAAATATAAAGGTCTAAAACATCGGAGTAATCCTTCACCAGGTTGTTGCCCAACAGGAACTGCTTCTCAAATCCTATACTAATGAGCCATCCGATATTCATAATAAGAATAACAAGAATGGTTGATTTGATACCCGGCAGTGTAACATGCCACATCTGTTTGAAACGGCCGGCTCCATCCACTATGGCCGCCTCATATAGCGAAGGATCAATGGCAGTAATGGCAGCCAGGTAAATGATGGAATTCCATCCTAATTCCTTCCACACATCCACCGCTGTAAGGATACCCCAAAACCATTCCCCTTTAGCTAAAAACTGCACAGGCTTATCAATGATATTGAGCGAAAGCAAAATATTATTGATAACACCGCCATCCACTGCCAGCATTTCAGTAAACAGGCTTGCAACAATAACCCAGGATACGAAGTGGGGCAGATAAGACACTGTCTGGATTGTCCGTTTAAAGGCAATATGTCTTACCTCATTTAGCAATAGAGCGAAAATGATTGGCAATGTAAACCCAAATATCAAGCCCAGGAAACTCATGGCCAGTGTATTTCTCATGACCTGATAAAACATGGGATCCTGGAATAAATCGATAAAATGTTTGAATCCCACCCATTGCTGTTCAAAAAATGATCGCCCGGGCCGAAAGTTTTGGAAAGCCATTGTCCATCCCCATATGGGTATATATTTAAATATCAAAACCCATATTACGAAGGGAACCGACATCATCAGGAGATATCGCTGTTCATACAGAGTCTTCCATGTCAGCTTTTTCTTATAAGGATCACCCATTCCATTTGCTTTTGTAAGATTCCTTGCCATGTGACCCCCCTCTCTTCATTCAAAGTTGATATGCACAGGTTGCAGCAATTTGTCAACCAGGCATAAAAGGAGCATTTGAACTATCAATAGTCTATCAATGAAAGTCTACATAATCTACCCAACTGATTTGACATCTTTTCATGTAAAAATTAGAGGTCCCCTTTTTTATAATCAGATGGCGGGCGGCCGGTGTAGCTTTTGAACTTCTTATAAAAATAATCGATATTGGCATATCCTACCCTTTGAGAAACCTCATATACCTTCAATCCCTGCTCCAGTAAAAATTTAGCCTTTTCCATCCTAACGGTATCCAGATATCTGTTGAAGGACATCCCGGTATGTTTTTTAAAAAGTTTTCCCAAATAGGCACTGTTATAATTGAAAATCCTGGCAAGGTTCTCCAGCTTTAAATCCTTGTAATAGTTCCTTTGAATATACTCAATGGCTTGATCTATCACAGCCGCCGGATCATTTGAGTCGATGAGATCCGATAATTGCAGAAATTGCTCCTTCATAAATTGATCCAGCTGATGTAAAGTGCCCATTCCATAGATTTGTGCCAATACCGCTTCTTCCTTCATTGGATTGTCCAAAAACCGCTGCTTATCTTCCATCAGTTTTCGGATGATATTGCCATACAAGCTCCCATAATAGGCTTTGACAGCCTCAGGGGTTGTAAAATGGAGCTGGTGATGCATTTTGACGTCATCCAGCAAAAACTCTATCTTCTCTTTTTGATGATGCTTTACCGCTATATAAAGGGCTTCTTGTATTTGTTCAAGGTCAAGCTCCTCATCCTTATCCTTTATGGCTTCCTTGCCGACATTCCCCCTTGTAATCACCCCATGGGGACCATAGAGGAACTTCCTTTGAAGCAGCTGATTTGCTTCTTCATAGGAAACAGGGATATCCTTGAGCTGAGTGACGGCAGTCCCTACCGCAATCAATAGCTCAATCCCTGCCATTCTCTTTATTTCATTGTAAAAATCCATCAAGGGAGCAGGATCCTTTTGAAAGTCTAGATTCCTGCACAAGATCCCGGTTTTCCCGTTGATGCTGAAAACAAAACCAAGCTTTCGTGCATGGACATAGGATTCAATCAAATCGCGAAGTTTTGGCTCCCCCTGCTGATTCATTTCCAATAGCAGGACCTGATACATCTCCCAGGGGAAGCCCAATTGGACCTTTTCATTCATTTGATTGAGTGTGTCCCAGTTGACTTCATTGGTTATCAGCTTTTCAATAAGCCTTTCCTTCGTGAGCCCGATGGTCTCATTTAATAGCTCCTTTATTTTCCTTTCTTCGATGATCTTGTCCCTCACCCTGGCAATCAACTCGGTCAATTCATCTTCATCAACCGGTTTTAGCAGATACCCTTCGGCCCCTAATGCCACCGCCTTTCTGGCATACTCAAAGGAAGAATAGCCTGATAATATGATGATTTTCACATCCCTGCCTTCCCTTCGTATTTTTTCAATCAATTCGATGCCGTCCATCACCGGCATCTTCATATCTACAATGATCAAATCCGGCCGGTACTCATTGATTTTTATCCACCCATCTTTTCCATTCACCGCTTCGCCGCATACATGAAAACCGTAATTCTCCCATTCGATGATCGTCTTCAGGCCCTCCCTCACAATGGGCTCATCGTCGATAATCAGTACCTTCAGCACCTTTTAAATCCCTCCTTGGCAGAAATAGTTCAACCCTTGTCCCTTCATCCACGGAGCTGTAGATCTCAATTCCGTATTCTTCGCCATAATAAAGCTTCAGGCGATGGTGAACATTTCGAAGCCCTATTCCTTTGCCTGAAAGGTCTTCATGCTCATTCAATGAATCACGGATTTCTTTGAGCTTTTCAGAAGGCATTCCCACCCCGTTGTCGATCACCGATATCTTTAGAAATTGATCCAATTCCATTACCTTGATCCAGACCTTGCCCGGCCCCTCCTTCTCCTCCAATCCATGAATGACAGCATTCTCAACAATGGGCTGCAGAGTGAAGGGTAAAATAGAATGATTTCCCTCTGTCTTTTGGGAATCTATTTCATATTCTAATTTTTCTCCAAAACGAAACTTTTGCAGCTTTAAGTAGCTTTTAATAAGCTCTATTTCTTTCCTCAAGGAAATAGGTTCATTACCGGCTTCCAGGCTCATCCTGAGAATTCTACCCAGCAATTTGACCTTGTCGGCAATTTCCCTTTGCCCTGCTCCATGGGCTTTCATTCTGATGGTTTCCAGAGCATTAAATAAAAAATGGGGGTTTATTTGATTGGCCAGCATCTTTAGCTTGATTTCCTTCTGCTCGGATTCCAATTCGTTTTTTTGCATTTTTACCTCATAAACTTCGTGTATGAGGGTCTTGAAACCCTTTACTACTGTCCGCAAATCGTGGGCCAATCTCCCAATTTCATCTTTTCCGTCCACTGTAATTGGAACATTCAAATTTCCCAGTGCAATATTGTGCATCTCTGAACTGAGGCGGTCTACTCTTCTGGCAATTCCACGGGAAAAAACAATGATAATGGCAAATGTGCTAATGAGGCTTACGGTAATGATCGAAATACCCAGAATGCTTACTTTCCTGGTCTCTCCGACAATCTCCTCAATGGGAAATATGGAAACGATCCTAAAACCACTGCTTGTGCCGGGTGCTATGAAATTTTTTACCAAAATTTTGGAATTCCTGCCCTTATAAACATCGCTGTATATCCCCTCGTTTCCCTTGAGCCAGTCTCCATCCATGTCTTCCCAGGTATTTTTTCCGATCAGTTCATCCTCCTTTGCGGCTACAATAAACCCGGCCTCGTCTATGACCATGGTGTCAAAGGCCTGGCTCTTTACCATGGAATGCAAATATGCCTTGCTCATATTCATAACCAGTACACCAAGATGCCTTCCCTGTATATTTTTCACAAGGCGCACCAGGGTCAGATAATACTCCTTCGTTGTCTCATCATAGGCATAAAGCCAGGCAGCCTGTCCATCCAGCAAAACCGCCTGCCGGTACCAGGGGGTTGCTTTGATTTCTTCAGTGGCCCGCATCAACCTCCAGTTATCCATCAAGGTCTCATTGTCAGAGTAGATTCGAAGGCCCTTAATCTCCCGGTATCGGTTCAAGTAATCATCAAAAACCGTGAATTGAAGGTAGGCATCCCTGACCTCGCTGGGATTGGCATAACGCCTCGTTACAACCTCCTCCAGCCTTTTATCGATGTAAATATCATTGGAAATCTCTATAAAACGTCGGAATCCTTCTTCCAGATCCCTTTGAACATTTTCCACCCCGCTTTTCATTTCACGAACGGCATAATCCAATGATATCCTGCGCATGCTAAAAATTAGCATCAAGCCTACTGATATAACAGGCAATACAACCAGAAAAATATAGGAGCCTATCAGCTTTTTTCTGATGCTCATATCATTAAGCCGCTTATCCATCCTATCCCATGCCCCTCTTTTCCTATGATGAAAACTTCGATCTTCTTCGAGCTCATGGTGTCGATAGAATTATTCTTTGCATATTGGTCAATTAAAAAAGATTTTTGTAAAATAAAAAAAGCTGTCGCACAAAGAATGGCAGTTCATTGTGCAACAGCCTAAGTAATATCCGAAGCAAAAAAGCAGCAAGAGTGAAAGCATGAAGAAAACTTTCACTGTTTTTTTATTATTTTGGATAAAAAGGGAGTGCCGTTCCCTGTATAAAGAAGTTTCTGACACTCCCTTTTTCAGTCAGACTATTTTTCGCTGACGATTCTAACCAGTTCCTCATCAATCACATTTCCGTTCTCGTCCACCAGGCCAAAATTCATCTTCTTGTAGGACCATACGGCCCGGCCGATCTTCAGTTCTTTGAGAATATCGACAAAATCCCTGTGCCATCTGACTCTACTGTCCCTGGGAGCCACGTCAATGACCCCGTATTCACCGCAGTAAACTTCCTTCCCTGTACTCTCAATAAAATCGATGGCCGGCTGTACATCCTTTAGCATGTTTTCCTTATTGAATACAGGTTCCTCTCCGGCCGGTTCTCCTTCCCCGTGCCAGAATTCCGGATGTTGCTTTAGAAATTCAAAGAATCCTTCCGCTTTGCCCGGATAGTGCAGGGTTTTGTTCCATGTTTTCGTCAACAAATTCCAACCGGCTTTTTGGTGGGTAAACAAGAATGGCAGATAAAAATGGAAGGTGTAAACGACCCTTTCATCCTCTACAATGTCGATTTCCTTCAGCATCGTAATGGAGTTATATTGATTCCCGCCATAGACAATCACTCGATTGGGATCTATTTCCCGTATTGCCTTGATCGTTCTATGGGCCAGCTTGTTCCATCTCTCGCTGGTGGGTTCCACAACCTCGTTCATCAACTCAAAAAGGACGTTATCCCCTTCGCTTAAGTACCGCTTTGTAAAGGCAAGCCACAGCCGGACAAAACGCTCCTGCATGTTCTCATCATCGAATAAAGTATTTTTATCCAGAGTACCGAAGAAAAATCCGGGTGCTCTATGTAAGTCCAGAATCACGTTCAATCCGTATTTTTTGCACCAGCTGATACAGTTATCGATATAAGCAAAGCCGTCTTCCTTATACACGAATGGATTGCTGTCATCTTCCAAAACCGGATAATCGATGGGCAAGCGCACATGGTCCATTCCCCAGGAAGCAATTTGCCGGATATCCTCCTCCTGGATAAAGGTTTTGAAATGATCGTGGTCATACCGGCGATACTGTGAAATCCAACCTCCTAAATTCACCCCGGCTTGATAATTTTGTAATAACTTCATTTTCTTCCTCCCCCCGTTGGCTTTGATATGGTTTCTCATATCAGATTATACCGTAAATTCCCCGGGATGGAAACAAGCTTTCCGCAAAATTTCCAGCCCTCAAGCAAATATTTCCCGGAAATCCGTTCCATCCTTCAATGAAAAAAAGAGCAGCTTCATTGCTCGTACTGCTCTTTTCCGGAATCAGAACTTCTTAAACTTATCCTTTTTGGCTCCGCAAACAGGGCATGTATCCGGCACTTCGCCTGCTGTTGTGAATCCGCATACAGGGCAAATATAGATATCGCCGATCTCCATATCCTTTCCCTGCAGTGCCTGTTTCCTGGCCTGCTCAAATAGATCCGCATGGATTTTTTCAGCTTCCAAAGCGTAGCGGAAGGCCCTCTCGGCGTCCTTTTCGTTCTGGAACCGGGCTGTTTCCAGATAAACAGGGTACATCTGGTTTACCTCATGAAGCTCGCCGTTTCTGGCTCCCTCCAGGTTCTCCGCCGTTTTGCCGACACCGAAAACCCCGCCGGCAGCTACCGTGAAATCCCCCTTCATCTCACCCAATACCCGAAAATGGTTGTCAGCATGGGCCCATTCCGCATAAGCGATGGCTCTAAACAGCCTTCCGATATTGGGCATGTTTTCTTTTTCCGCAATATCCCCCCAGATAAGATAGCGCATATGGGCCATGCTTTCTCCGCCGTAGGCAGAGCGTAAAAAATCCGCTGTCATGGCATTTTTTACTGCCATAAAAATTCCCTCCTTGGTAAAATTTATTGAATTTTTCTTTACTATTATATACCACTTTTTCTTAAAATATTGATTCCGCTTCAAAGATTCTTATCCATTTCCTGGCATCTTCCCTGATCCTGTGTTTATGGAATGTCACGCAATTTAGATTCTGTCATAGGCCGGCTATGGTTCCCGTTCCGGCCAAGAAATTGGTTAAGCCTGTCCTGGTGCGGGTATATTAAGTATCGAAGGGAGGAATATCCATGAGCGAATTTTTACAAAATCGGGAATATAAGCAGGAGATCCTGAAAAAGCTGATCAGGGATCTCCACAGCGGTCAAGATCCGCAAAAAGTGAAAGAAAACTTCAGGGAATTGATCAAAGACTTAAGTGCCGCTGAGATTTCGATGATGGAGGAGCAATTGATTGCGGAAGGGCTTCCAAGGGAAGAGGTGCGGGAGCTTTGCGACGTTCATGTGGAAATCTTTCGAGAGGCTTTGGACCGAAACAAAGATCCTGAATCCATTCCGGGCCATCCTGTCTATACCCTCCGGCATGAAAACCGGGAAGCGGAGTCCATTTTGAATCATCTGGACCGGCTTTTCTCGGAGATGAAAAGCTCGGAGCAGAATAAAGCCCTTGCAAGCTATATCACTTTATTAAAGGATAAACTGCTTGAACTGAAGGAGATTGAAAAGCACTACTTAAAGAAAGAGAATATCCTGTTTCCGTATCTGGAACGGCATAATATCACCGGGCCTCCGTCGGTCATGTGGTCCGTAGACGACCAAATCCGCGCCGGGCTGAAAAACCTTATCGAGAAGGCGGAGAACTGGGAAAAGGACCTGCAGGCCTTCTCAATCGAAGAAGTGGAGAGGCAGTATAATGAAGTCAAAAAACAGATCTCGGACATGTTCTACAAGGAAGAAAAGATACTCGTCCCCATGCTGCTCGATATCCTCAGCAACCAGGAATGGGCGGAGATCAAAATTCAGGACGAGGAATTTGGCCCGGTATTCTCCCCTCCTCCGAAAGGCCCATGGGCTCCTGATTTGAAAGAAGAAGCAAAAGAAACCCCGGTTCCTTCTCCGGTTCAACAGGCTGCGGATCAAAAACTTCCGCTTCAAACCGGATACTTAACCCTTGAGCAAGTCAATCTCATGCTCAAGCACCTACCCATCGATGTCACCTTTGTCGACGAAAACGATACGGTCCAATATTTCTCCAAGGGAAAGGAACGAATCTTCACGAGAACCGATGCCATTATCGGCCGAAAGGTCCAAAATTGCCATCCTCCGGCCAGCGTTCATGTAGTGGAGAAAATCCTGACCGATTTTAAAACCGGGAAGCACGATACAGCCGAATTCTGGATACAAATGAAAGGAATGTTCATACATATCAGATACTTTGCAGTAAGGGATGAGCAAGGCCGTTACAAGGGAACGCTGGAAGTCAGTCAAGATATTACGAATATCCGAAAACTGGAGGGAGAAAGAAGGCTTCTTCACTACGACGATTAGACAAAACAAAAGGAGAAGCCGGCAAATCCTCTTTTGGCTTCTCCTTCTTTTTCTATTCTTCTTCCTTATAGGGAAACAATGACATCAAGCCCCGGACCAATACGATGAATATGATGATGACGGCAAATACGGTTCCCATACCGACGCCCATAATTCTCAACGTTTCCAATACCAATTCCATTTTCTTTCCTCCTTATGCCAGCAAAGCCAGTAGAACGCCGCCGGCAATGATAGAGCCAATTTGCCCCGAAACATTTGCTCCGATGGCCTGCATCAGAATAAAATTGGTGGGATCCTCTTTTTGGGCCATTCTTTGTACAATCCTGGCTGACATGGGGAAAGCGGAGATACCCGCTGCTCCAATCATGGGATTGACCTTCTTCTTTAAGAACAAATTCAAGAACTTGGCGAATAGGACTCCGCCGGCCGTATCGAATACAAAAGCCAGCAAACCGATGCCCAAAATCAAAATAGTATCCCAGGCAATGAATTTATTCGCTACCATGGTTGAACCAATGGTGATTCCCAGAAGAAGCGTAACCAGGTTGGTCAACTCATTTTGGGCCGTCTTTGATAAGCGCTCCAGCACTCCGCATTCGCGGATCAAATTACCAAACATCAATGAACCGACCAAACCTACGCTGACAGGGGCGATCAGTCCGGCGATAAGAGTAACCAAAATCGGGAATAAGATCAGCACCTTCTTCGAAACCTTCACATCAAAATCCGCATCCATTCGAATCATGCGCTCTTTTTTCGTTGTCAGAGCCTTGATGACCGGTGGCTGGATAATCGGCACCAGGGACATATAAGAATAAGCGGCTACGGAAATAGGCCCGAAGTATTCCTGGGCGAACCTGCTTGCCACATAGATGGACGTCGGGCCGTCCGCTGCTCCGATAATCCCGATTGATGCCGCTTCCCTCAGGCTAAACATCCCTGTGGCGGCCGCCAGCAGCATGGCAGCAAAAATACCGAATTGGGCTGCTGCTCCGAACAAAAGCATAACCGGCTGCTTGAGTAGCGGCGAAAAATCGATCATGGCGCCAACGGCGATAAAGATCAAGATGGGGAATAGTTCAGTCCTGATTCCGGCGTTATAGAGTATGGAGAGAAAACCTTCCTCCGTAACGGCAGCTGAAAAGGGGATATTCGTAAGTATGGCTCCGAATCCGATGGGAAGCAGCAGCATCGGCTCATATTCCTTTTTGATGGCCAGATAAATCAGTACGAGCCCGATGACAATCATGAGGCCCTGCTTCCAGGTCATGCTTGCCACCCCTTGAATCAGCGTATTCAATAAGTCGATCATTGTAGTTACCCCTCCTGTGTGAATGAATTGAAATTTTTGAATAAATTGTATAGCTTAGAAATATATAATAAAAGACCCCTATTTAGCAGAAAGCCTGCATCTTAAAGGTCTTACCCTCAAATAAAATCCAAAATCCCCGGTGGACAAAGTCCGTCTGCCTGCTAAATCGACAGAAAAACCGGTTCATTCTTCATAAACCTATTCCATATTACACTTCCTGCCCATATTTGTCAAGAACAGAATAATTTTAAAACCTGTGTTTTAGATTGTATATACGGGGTATATATATTGCAATCATTGAAAGGGGTTGGTGATGATGAAAAATATCCCCATCATGGAAGCCGCTTTAGTAGAAAAGCAAGAATATTTAGAAGAGCTGATTCAATCCCAGCATGCCCTGAAGGCTCAGATTGAAGCGCTCCAGGAAGAAATTGACAACCTCTTGACTAAAATTCTTGAATCTTCTCGCTAAGAAATTATCGGCCAAGCACCGGTTCTCCGGTGCTTTTTATTTTTCCCCAATGAACTGTTACATGGGGCTTGCATATTTATTCGGGTTAAAATATACTTATTAAAAAGGTAAGGGACACTCTGCTCCGCTTTGAGATATCCTTGCACAGAATGTCCCTTCATTTTTTTATATATCCTTTGTTTCCTTACGCACAGTGTTTTTATGCCATTCCTCATAATGACAAAATGAAACAAATAAGCTCGGACAGAGCTTAGATCAGGAAAGGAGATGCTTATGTCTGATCAAATTAAACAGATAGCAATGCGGGTAAAGGAACTGCGGGAAATATTCGGTGTTTCTCTTGAATCACTGGCTGAAGAATTTAAGCTACCCCTTTCCCTCTGTGAACAGTACGAAAGCGGGAATACCGATATTCCCGTCAGCTATCTGGTTGCGCTGGCCAATAAGTTCAACATCGAACTTACCGCCTTGTTAACCGGAGAAGAGCCAAAGCTGCACATCTATTCCCTGGTTCGAAAAGGCAAGGGAGTCAGCGTGGAAAGGCGGAAAGAGTACGGATACCAGAGCCTTGCCTACAATTTCAGCAACAAGAAGGCCGAGCCCTTTCTGGTAACGGTACAGCCCAATGGAGATTCCGTCCACTTAAATTCCCACCCCGGCCAAGAGTTCAACTACATACTGGAGGGTACGCTAAAAATAGTCATTGACAAACATGAGCTGATTCTCCATGAGGGGGATTCCCTGTATTTTGATTCCGGCTACAAACATGGAATGCAGGCCCTAAACGGAAAACCGGCCCGCTTCCTTGCCGTGATCATCGGATCGTGAAGTACCGGCCGGGTTTGAATAAAACGAAAAGGGCAGCAACCGTTACAGGTTGAAATGCACCCTCTCTCAAGGGTGCCTTGTCGACGGCAGGATATGCCCTTATGCCAAAAACTATCAAATCCATTCGTGTCTACCAAGGAGGAAATATTGAATGTGGAAAGAGTTTGCAACACAGGGCTTTGAGTCCTATGAAGATTTTTATAAAAATTTCAAAGTACATATCCCCGATCATTTTAATTTTGCCTATGATGTTGTTGATGTCATAGCCCAAAAAACACCTGATCGAAAAGCCCTCATCTGGTGCAATGATCACGGCCAAGAGGCGATCTTTACCTTTGAGCAAATCAAACGTTACACTGATAAGGCTGCCAATTTCTTTCAGTCCGTCGGAATAAAAAAAGGCGATCCTGTGATGCTGATTTTAAAACGAAGGTACGAGTTCTGGTTCTGCATTTTAGCCCTGCACAAGTTAGGGGCTGTCTGTATACCGGCGACCCACCTTTTAACAAAAAAGGACATCGTTTATCGCTGCAATGCAGCCGATATCAAGATGATCGTTGCCGTTCATGATCCGGAAGTGCTGAAGCACGTTGAAGATGCCCAGGCAGAATCCCCTTCCCTTCACTTAAGAGCTGTTGTAGGGGGCCCAAAAGAGGGCTGGATCGACTTTGACGCAGAGTTTCAAAAATGCAGCGATGTGTTTGTAAGACCTGCTGAACCCGTAAATAGCAATGAGGATATTTCCCTCCTCTATTTCACATCCGGGACCACCGGCCAACCCAAAATGGTACAACACAACTTCACCTATCCCCTGGGGCATATCGTAACCGCAAAATTCTGGCAGAATGTCCAGGAAGACGGCCTCCACCTGACCGTGGCGGATACCGGATGGGCAAAAGCGGTATGGGGAAAGCTGTACGGCCAATGGCTTTGCGGCGCAGCCGTTTTTGTCTATGACTACGACAAATTTGTCCCCAAAAATTTGCTCCATGTCATGTCCAAATATCGGGTTACTAGCTTTTGCGCTCCGCCCACCATTTACCGCTTCCTCATCCGGGAGGATCTGTCCCAGTATGATCTTTCGAGCCTTCAATACTGTGTCATAGCAGGTGAACCCCTGAATCCTGAAATCTATTATCAGTTTTACAAAGCAACCGGCATCAAATTAATGGAAGCCTACGGTCAAACGGAGCTGACAGTTGCCATCGGTACCTTCCCCTGGATGGAACCGAGACCCGGTTCCATGGGAAAACCGGCTCCCGGATATCACATTGATCTGATCGATGAAAACGGCAACTCCTGTGAAGTCGGAGAAGAGGGACAAATCGTTATATATACAGATAAAGGGAAACCTGTCGGGATGTTTGACGGATATTACCGCGACCCGGAAAGAACGGAAGCGGTTTGGCATGACAACGTTTACTACACCGGAGATATGGCCTGGCGCGACGAGGACGGCTATTACTGGTTTGTCGGCAGGGCAGACGACGTGATAAAGAGCTCCGGCTATCGAATCGGGCCCTTTGAAGTCGAAAGCGCCCTCCTTGAGCATCCGGCCGTGCTGGAATGCGCCATTACGGGGGCTCCGGATCCCATTCGCGGGCAGGTTGTAAAGGCCACCGTTGTGCTCAACAAAGGCTATACAGCAAGCGAAGAGCTTGCCAAAGAGCTTCAGGAACATGTAAAAAAGGTGACTGCTCCCTATAAGTATCCCCGAATCGTTGAGTTCGTTGAAGAGCTTCCAAAAACCATCAGCGGTAAAATCCGCAGGGTGGAAATACGAAATAAAAATCATCGGTAAAAAACATTTGATGGACCTCTTTTTGAGGCAGATCCAAAAAAAGAGCTATAAAATGAAGCATAATGAAATGCTTCATTTTATAGCTCTCTGTTTTTTCTCATCGTTCGGACTACAATAACCGTTCCCAGCACGATTAAAAGGATGGGGAAAACAAGGCCCCCGATTTCCGTCCTGGAAAAATTCATCATAAGGAAAATCACTCCGATGCCGCCCAGTATTCCTACCGGAATGAGAAGCCCGCTGTCCCTCGAACCGAAGAGATAGAATTGAAAAAGGCCGACGGCCGGGCCTAAGATAAACAAAGGCCACAGCAGGGACATCCATCGAAAACCGTCCAAAACACAGATATAAAAGAGTACCCCGTAGGTCAATAAAATTCCTCCCGGGATCAACAAGCCGGGATCCTTTCTGCCTCCGAAAAAGTAGCCGAGCTCAAACATTAGGCCCGGAACCAGGATGAAAAGGGGCCATATGTGACTCCATGTAAGCTCTATGATACCAAAATTTGCAAGCAAACCCAGACCGCCCAGAATCATCAGAATGCATCCGAAAACAAAGACTCCGTAATTCTTCATTTCCCATTCCTCCTGTCTGATTTATGGTATCATTATACCATTCCACCCGATCCCCTGCATCCTGTTTCGGAATTTTTGGCAGATAAAAAAGGGAGCATTAAGGAGATACCTGCACTCCCATTTTTCAAAGCAAAAAAGATGAGCGAAAGTTTTTTGATACCTCAAACTCTCGCCAATTTTTTGTTTTTGGGCAAATAAATCGGGCTCTTTCACAATGAACTACTTTCTAATTGTGAAACAGCCCCTTTTGCTAATCTTATCAAACTGTCTGAAACACTAGAGGATGATACAAATGAGTCCGCCGCTGCCTTCATTGATAATTCTCTGCAGGGTTTCCTGAATCTTATACTGGGCGTCCTCGGGCATTCTCATCAGCTTGTTGGATAAGCCTTCCTTCACCAGATCGTGGAGGGACTTGCCGAAAATGTTGGTCTCCCATATCTTGGAGGTGTCATTCTCAAATTCATCAAGCAGATAATTCACCAGCTCTTCGCTCTGCTTCTCCGTCCCGACGATAGGAGAAACCTCCGTCTGAATATCCGCCCGGATAAAATGCAGGGACGGAGCAGAAGCACGGAGACGAACTCCGAAGCGGTTCCCCTGTCTGACCATTTCCGGCTCTTCCAGCTTTAATTCCTCCAATGTCGGCGGAACCATCCCGTAGCCCGTTTCCCGGACATCATGGAGGGCCTGGGCAATGCGGTCATATTCCTTCTTGGCAATGGCCAATTCCTTCATCAGGCCAATGAGTTGATAATCGCCCTCGATCTCAAAGCCGCACTCTTCACCCAATACCTTGTAGAACAGGCCCGGTTTCGCATCCATTTTGATGGTTACCTTTCCGCTGCCCATGCTGATGCTCTCCACCCGGGGAGCTTCCATAAACTCCGATTCTCCGAAGCCGGTGCTGAAGGCCTCAACGTCCCTGATGCGATGGATGTTCCCCAGTGATGCTTTTACGGAGCTTAAAATATGCTCCACCAGCCAGTGATCTTCATCGAGGCTTTGCACCCATCTGGGTACTTCCAACTTCATTTCAGTCAAGGGGAATTCAAACAAGACATTGCTCAGGATATCATGAATATCCTCTTCTGTCAGGTTTAAAACATCCAAGGCCAATACAGGAACGTTATATTTTTCTTCAAGGGCCCCTTTCAGCTTACGGGTCTCTTCATTTTCGGGATTTCTGGAATTTAAAATGACAATAAAGGGTTTATTTAATTCTTTTAGTTCCTTAATGACCCTTTCCTCTGCTTCAACATAATTGCTTCTCGGTATATCCGTAATCGTTCCGTCGGTTGTTACAACCAAACCGATGGTGGAATGATCCGTAATCACCTTCCTGGTGCCGATTTCCGCAGCATCTTCAAAGGGAATGTCGTGCTCAAACCAGGGGGTGCTCACCATCCTCGGCCCTTCGCCTTCCATATATCCCGTAGCTCCTTTGACGAGATAGCCAACGCAGTCAACCATCCTCACCCTCAGGTTGGCATTTTCTCGAATGCGAATCTCAACCGCTTCGTTGGGCACAAATTTGGGCTGAGTTGTCATAATGGTTCGCCCGGCACCGCTTTGAGGCATTTCGTCCCTGGCACGTTCTTTTTTGTGGTCATTGTTCATATTGGGAAGGACTAAGATTTCCATGAATCTCCTGATTAAAGTAGACTTCCCAGTCCGAACCGGTCCTACCACTCCTATGTATATATCGCCATCGGTACGCTCAGCAATATCCCGATACAAATCGAATTTATCCATCTCCTTTTCCCTCCCTTTCCTAGCCATCACAAGCTACACCTATTTCTATATTAATATATTGGTGAGGGAAAGGGATTATGACAGGTTGTCATAAAAAAAGCAAAAGGATTTACATGAATTGTGCTTTCCGTCGCACTTTCCATTCATCTTTTTATGTTAAGGCTGATTTTCCGCTCATTTCCGGAGAGGAGGCGGGTAATGTTCGACCTGTGCTGGTACAAGGCCATAGCGCTCAGGACAACACCAAAGAGGATCTCCCCGGTTGAGCTTCTAAAGATGATGATCAGGACCGGCAACAGGCCTGCTGCTGAAACAGAGGCCAAAGACACATATCGGCTGATGAGTATGACCACAATCCCAATGACAAAGAGAATGCAGCTGATCTTGGGGAACAGTATAATCAGAACACCAAAAGAGGTAGCGATTCCTTTGCCTCCTCTAAAGCCTAAAAAGACAGGCCAATTATGCCCAATGACCGCAAAAACTCCTGCCAGCAAGGCACCCGTATTTCCGGCCAGCCATCTGCCAAGGAGCACCGCTGCTACACCTTTTAAAGCGTCTCCTACAAAAACAATCAAGCCTGCCGTCAAGCCGAGGACACGAAAGGTATTGGTAGCTCCGGCATTGCCGCTGCCATGTTGCCGGATGTCAATGTTTTTTGCCAGCTTGCCTACCACGAAGGACGTAGAAAAATTGCCTAATATGTAACCCAAAATGCTTACCAAGATGAAGTTCATACTGTCCCCTGCCTTATAACTTAGTCTTTTGCCTAACGATTATCCGAATCGGAGTACCGTCCAACCCGAAGGTCTTTCGAAAATAATTCTCCATGTATCGAAGATAGGAGTAATGAAAGAGTTCCTCGTCATTGACAAAGAGAACAAAAGTAGGGGGCTTTATAGAAACCTGTGTCCCATAATAAATTCTAAGTTTTTTCCCCCTATCGCTCGGAGGTTCTGTAATGGCTACGGCATCGGCAATGCAGTCATTTAAAACACCGGTGGATACGCGGATGCAGCTTTGATTGTACACATACTGGACCAGCTCCAGCACCTTATCCACCCGCTGCCCCGTTTTTGCAGAGATAAAAATGCTGGGGGCATAGGTCATAAAACTCAATTCATTCATGATGCGTTTTCTGTATTCATTCATCGTATAGGTGTCCTTCTCCACCAGGTCCCATTTGTTCATGACGATGACGGAGCCCTTTCCTTCCTCATGGACCAGGCCGGCTATTTTCACATCCTGCTCGGTGAGCTCTTCCGTTGCATCCACAACCACCAGGGCTACATCACAGCGCCGGATGGCCGACAAAGCCCGGATGACGCTGTATCGCTCCAGGGACTCGCTGATTTTGCTCTTTCTGCGGATTCCGGCCGTATCGATAATGACATATTTCTGTCCGTTGTGTTCAAAGGGCGTATCCACGGCATCCCTGGTTGTCCCGGGAATATCGCTCACAATCACCCGTTCTTCTCCCAGAATACGGTTGACCAACGACGATTTTCCTGCATTGGGTTTGCCGATGACCGCTATTTTTATGACGTCATCCTCTTCTTCTTCCAGGGTATTATCGGGAAAATGCTTGACGACCTCATCCAGCAAATCCCCCAATCCAATTTTGTGCACCGCAGAAATCGCTATTGGTTCTCCCATCCCGAGATTATAGAATTCATACACAGAATCCAACAGTTCCGGATTGTCGATTTTATTCACACACAAAATAACCGGCTTTTGCGCCTTCCGCAGTATGTTGGCTACTTCCTCGTCCGATGGGGTGATCCCTTCTTTTCCGTCCACAATGAAGATGATCACGCCCGCCGTTTCAATGGCGATTTCCGCCTGCTGGCGCATCTGGAGGAGCAGCTCATCATCGTTATAAACATCGATACCCCCTGTATCAATCAGGGTAAATTTTCTATTAAGCCATTCCGCATCGGCATATATCCTATCCCGTGTTACCCCCGGGGTGTCTTCCACAATGGAGATTCTTTTCCCCACGATATGGTTGAATAAAGTGGATTTTCCGACATTCGGCCTGCCTACAATGGCAACGATCGGTTTTGCCATTGAATCACCTCTCTTTTCCGCTATAAGTATCTATATCCATTCAGGTTATTGCCTTATTTTAGGATTTCCTTTAATAAAGCCCCGCCGTCAATTTGAACCGGAATGACGGGTACTTTCAACATGCTTTCCAGCTCCTCAAGCCTTGTGTCATCCAAAAATACATCGTCGCCCTCCCGGAGCATCACCTTCGGAATGAGGACTTCTTGACCCAAACTCTTGCCTTGAACCCCTGCAAGGATATCCTGTCCGGTTACCAGGCCTGAAACGGTGACATGGCCTCCAAAGAAACGGTTGGGTATGGCATAGACATGGATTTTCCCGTTCTTTCCCTTCGGAATCCTGTCTACCAGTCCCTGTATGAATCGATAGGAGGATTCCCCTGTCAAAATACTAAGCTCCCTGCTCAGCCCTTTAGAGCCCTCCCAGCCGGACAAAGCCTCCTCAAACTCCTTCTGAAACTTTACGATCATCCCGACTCCGTTTTCTATTTGAGGAAAATCCTCGTAGGATTCGTAGGATGGGAAGCTTCTTTCCGCCAATATATAAAATTCATCGGCAGCAAAGACGAAATTCGTCCCCTTCTCTGCCTTACATCTTTCTTGCCATTTCTCCACTTGATCCAGTACCTGGCCTGCCGTTTCCCGGTTATAAGGCTGGATGGGCTCCAGCCCGGTTCGATGGCCTGTCAATCCCACCGGAACCACGGCCACGGACAGGATGGATCGATGAAAGGCCCAAAGGTCCGAAAGGGTCCTCTCCAGTTCATCCCCATCATTCCAGCCGGGGCATAATACGATCTGACAGTGGAGCTTGATATCTGCCTCACAGAAGCGTTTTAAGATGTCTAATACCTCACCTGCCCTCTTATTTCTCATCATCCTGACCCGTAGTTCAGGATTGGTTGTGTGTACGGAAATATATAGGGGGCTGATATGCTTGCCTATGATTCTTTCCACATCCTTATTGGACATATTGGTGAGGGTGATATAGTTTCCCATCATAAAGGACAAACGCCAATCATCATCTTTAAAATAGACGCTTTTCCGCATTTGCCTGGGCAATTGATCTACAAAACAAAAAATGCATTGGTTTCCACAGTTCCTTTGATGATCCATAAGGGCCTGCTCAAAAGTCAACCCAATGTCTTCCTCCGGTTCCTTTTCAATTTCCAGAATCCACTCTTCACCGTTTTGCTTTATGATTCTCATTTCCAGCTGCTCACCGGAAGTCCAATCGATATAATCCAGTACATCTACAATTTCCCTGCCATTGATATCCGCCAATAAATCACCGGGTTGGATTCCAAGCTCCTCTGCGATGCTTCCCGGCTCCACATTGACGATCCTGTGGGTCTTTCTCGCCATGTTGCTCTTTCACCTCAAATAAGCCACCATAAACTGCTCAGGACAAGCCGTGCAAAATATATGGGTAGTTTTTATTACCTGCTACTAATTATTTTCTACAATTTAATTATCATAAAAAATAAGCATAAAGTCAAGAAATCCTTTTGATTTCAGCTGAACATTCGAAGATTCTTCTTCACATCCTTGACGATCTTTAAAAGAGCCGGATAGCTTTTTCTGATCCCCCATACAGTCATAGGCCTTCCCAGGGAAACCAGACCAAGTCTTCTGGATAAAATCCCCCCCAGGGAGGTAATGGGATGGAGTTTGACCAAGGCATTGACAAAAAGCACCCTGTCCTGCCGGATGCCGTTGACATTCAGATAGCTTTTTATGGAAGGAATGACGACGGTCTTGGCATTTTCCATTCCCATGATATAAATATCCCAGCCCAGTTCATCCCGGCCCATATAAACGGGAGTTCCGATCCTCCTATGATCCATTTTATCATATTGGGGAACTCCTTTAAACTCATAAGTTTCCGGAATTCTATCATCGGGCAAAAAGCCCAAATGTATGGAGGCACAGGTTACCGAAGTATGGGCGCCTCCAAAGCAATAATAAAAAAGCTTCATGTCTGATCCCCTTCTTTTATTTTTCCGTCAGCCCTCTCCAGGCAGTGACGGACTGTTTTTCTGACCCAGTAGCTAAAGAGGAAAAAGGAGATCCTATCAAAAAAAGGCCTTTTCTGCATCGCTGATATGATCGTGGGGAGAAGTCCGTCCATCTTCCCCGTATCAACATAGCGGATCTCATCGCCAATTTGAAATATTTCGTTCATGCCTCTCTGTGCCTTTATCACAACATCGCCGTGTTTCTTGCACCCGATGCAATAAACCTCTCTGTGCTCTTTATCCACTCCGACATAGATCAGATTGCCATACTGAGGCCCGTATAAACGGCAAAACCGCCAGTACTTTCTCAAAAATTCGCGGCTTTGGGCTTTCTTCTCATCGAGAATCCCCACATGAAAGGCTGCCAGCAGGAATGCTGAATAAACTCCAAAGTAGCCGTGATATATAAGCTTCACCGTTTCCTCCTTGAAACTTTGGATACGATTAATGCCGGACAAGGATATATACACCGTTTCCCAGATCATGAACCATTCCGTTTGTAATTCTTGTCAATAATGAAGCGATCCTTTCCAGCTCTTCATCGCTTTCGCAATAAAAGGTAGGTATGCTACCGGAAGAAACCTTCCCGGGATTTGTGGTGACAACCGCCAGAATGCATTTATTCAAGGTCACTTCACTCATCATTTCACCCCATCTCAGTCTGCAGCCTTTCTTCCAATGTAAGTATCCAGAGGCTGTCTTTTTGAGCTCTCCAAAACAGAAACCCTTTTGATCACTTCTATCATGCATTCTATATCGGGTTCTACAGGCATGATCAGAACGGCTATGTTCCCGTTATCCGGATCCCGCTTTGCCAGCGGTATAAACTCAGGTTCGTCGGTTTCCCTTCGAATTCCAAGAATCACCGACAGATCATACAAAATAGCCTGCCTCTGCCCGGAATTAGCCAAAGTGACCCTGGCATTATCATCCCTGGGTATGATCATGGCAGCGATTCCTTTTTCAAGGAGTTTCTCCCTTGCCGACTTCAAGCCGACGTTCATCATCACCACATCATCCACCAGGGCCAGGGAACCTTCAAAATGGATCCTTGCAGGCCTGACCTCGGCAATCTCCTGGAGGCATTTGGGACGGATCAGGAGCCTCATGACCAGCAAAACGATCAATCCGGTTATGACCCCCACCATGAGCATTTTGCTTGCATAAACGGCCAAAGTGGTCAAAAGCGCCGTCACCATGGCCACATAGTTTCGGGACTCGAATTTCTTTGCAATATCATCAATATAGGCTTCCCCTCTTTTTACCAATTCATGTTTCTCCATCCGTTCAAGGCTCTCCCGTTCCATATTCCTTACTTCCCGAAATTGCTGAACTGCCAAAGCCAGAAAGGTGATCGCGGAATACTCCTTCTCCAGGAGAGCCGGAACAGCCACCGCTCCCAGGCCGGCGGCAATGGCCCCCAGGGTCAGATGGATGGCATATCCCTGGGGATAGCTGGGATACTGGCGATAATCCACCCTTAAAAGATAAAACCGGGCTACGGTCCCCAGAACGAACCCGGTTAGTATAACATATTCCACTTTGGGCATATTTTTCTACTTTCTCCTTTTCCTTCCCAGGAAGCTGCTGAATTCATCACGGGCAAATTTCGACATCTTTGAGAACTTCTCCTTTCCCCCGCTGCTTAATAGGAAAAAGCCAAGGCTACCCGCAAGAATGATGCCTACAAGCCACAGGATGCTGCTTACGCCCGATCGATTCTCCCTTGTTTCCTGGTTTAAAGATCTGGCTGAGTATTCCCCGGCTTCTCCTCCCTCCTGGGTCTTTCCTTGAATGGTCCCACCGTACATGGCCTTTGCGATCACGTCCGCCAGATAGCCGGCTGCCTTCATGGCCGCTTCCTTTGTATTCTCATGGGTACCGATCTCAAGCAAAAGGGACCTCGGTGATAATTCCTGGTTGTATTCTCCTTTCCCGATGTAGATATCCTTAAAAAGCCCGGGATATGCTTTATCTGCTACAGCCTTGATTTTATAGGCCAGCTCCTTGTTCGCCTGATAGTTTTGGTTTTTCCTGCCAATGACGATGCGAACCTTCGTCATGTACTGCCCGTCTACCTTTGCCACATAATGGGTTTTGGGAACCGCATCCCGATGAATATCAAAAACGGCAGCAACGGGCATGTTTTGCTTGATCAACTGAAGCGCAGTAGCCCTGGATCGGCGATAGGCAGCTGCATCATGGGGCTCATGCAAAGTCTTGTCCAAAACTGCGTTGATTCCCCGTTCTTTGAGCGCATTCTGCAGGG
>Ga0134092_1001217_pt1 | contig 22994 bp, 23 predicted proteins | sample 3_6taG_FD_94454 | JGI IMG/M metagenome (GOLD analysis project Ga0134092, IMG submission 94454) | Switchgrass degrading microbial communities from high solid loading bioreactors in New Hampshire, USA - 3_6_20_6_A3 metaG | ecosystem: Engineered > Bioreactor > Semi-continuous > Anaerobic >... | reverse complement strand
CCGGGGAAGTAGCAAAAACTGTTTTATGTCAAGTTAAGTACTGGATTGCTGCTCTTCCCCTATATATTCAGAGGTTGTTTAGTAATTTCTGCTACGAAAGTTGAGTTAAGAATTAAAAATTAATAATTATTGTTGAAATACTCCGTATTTCTCTTATACTATTCTTTTATTTTATAGTGAAGGTTAGTTTTAGCGGAGACCAAAGTCTCCGCTACGGGTACTAAAATGCGTACCCAAACGGCAGCCGGTAACTACTAATGAAATAGTTATAAAAAAACTCAGTCGTCAGTACAAAGAAAAAAACAGTATAAATCTGTGCGCCCGAAGGGCCTGCAACTTTAATTGTGACCTAAGGGAACATCAGTGTCCCCTTTGGGGGTGTAATCTGTGTCAATTACCCTCCGCAGGTTCTACGTCTAACTATTCAACCTAATGCATATTTATTACTTTTTGTAGTGGAAACATAGGATAAATAATTCAGCAGGAAGTAGGGAATAATTTTACAATTGTCAGGCTATGTTAATAAGGGTAATTTAATTGCGGGATTATTAGTAGCCGTTTTTACATTTTTTATCGCTCTATTGGCCAGCCTTGGATCAGAGGCTCTGGTAAGGATGGTAAATAGTGTAATAGTGGCTATTATTCTATTATTAGTTATAATTTTTTTAAATATTTTTTTTGATGTTATTGGAACTGCTGCTACCGCAGCTGCTTTGCCGCCTTTTAATGCCAAGGCGGCAAAAAAAATATTTGGAGCTCAACAGGCGGTTAAGTTAATCCGCAATAACGATGTAGTAGCTAATTTTTGCAATGACGTAATAGGAGATATTGCAGGAACCCTTAGCGGGGCTATCGGCGCTGGGATTATTTTAAGCCTTAGTAATAGACTGGGTGCGGTTGATACCATTCTAGCCAGTTCATTAATGACCAGCCTGATAGCAGCACTTACGGTCGGGGGTAAGGCGGTAGGAAAAAATGTTGCGGTTAACAATGCTAATAATATTATATTCCGGGTAGCTGTTGTATTGGCCTGGTTGGAGAGTATAATTGGCATCGAAGTGTTTAAAAATAGAAGGTGAAGATATTTAATGTATAAATTACTGGAAACTATAAGCTCACCTGAAGATGTGAAAAAACTAAGCCTTAAGCAAATGAATGAACTAGCCGAGGATATTAGGGAGCTACTTATTAATAGTGTTTCCCGTTGTGGCGGTCATTTGGCAGCTAATCTGGGCGTAGTAGAATTGACTATTGCTTTGCATTATGTCTTTAATACCCCCAAAGATCGAATAATATGGGATGTGGGGCATCAGTGTTACGTTCACAAAATACTTACCGGGCGCTGGAATAGAATGAGTACCCTCAGGCAATTCGGGGGTTTAAGCGGTTTTCCTAAAAGAGAAGAATCTGAACATGATATTTTTAACACCGGACATAGTAGCACTTCTATATCAGCGGCGCTGGGAATGGCTTTGGCTCGCGATATCAAGGGAGAAAAACACTCGGTTATAGCTTTTATCGGGGATGGTGCCCTAACTGGAGGAATGGCTTTTGAAGCTTTAAATCATGCCGGACAAGAGGGCAGAGATATAATTGTAATCCTAAATGATAATGAGATGTCCATTTCTCGTAATGTAGGAGCCATGTCAGCCTACCTTAACCGGCTCCGTACCGATCCCCTATATTCGCGTAGAAAAGAAGAAATAGAATCAGCTCTTAACAAAATACCTGCTATTGGTCCCAATATTGCGAGGGCTGCCGGGAAATTTAAAGATGTAGTTAAGTATGTTATGGTTCCGGGAATGCTTTTTGAGGAATTGGGTTTCACCTACATCGGACCAGTTAATGGTCACAATCTGGAGGAGCTAATAAAAGTTTTATCCAATGTGTGTAAAATGAAAGGACCAGTGTTGGTACATACTATTACCCAGAAAGGAAGAGGTTACCAGCCGGCTCTAAATGAACCTGACCGATTTCATGGCATTGGGCCTTTTGATATAAATACTGGAAAACAGCGACCAATTTCGTTAAAAACATATACTGAGGTTTTTAGTGAATTTATATTAGAAGAGGCCAAAAAGGACGATAAAGTAGTGGCAATTACAGCTGCTATGGCTAGCGGTACTGGGTTAGTTAACTTTGCGCAAAAGTATCCAGAAAGATTTTTTGATGTCGGTATATGTGAACAACATGCGGTAACTATGGCTGCTGGTTTGGCCCGGGATGGTTTAAAGCCGGTAGTAGCAATTTATTCTACCTTTTTGCAGCGAGCTTATGATCAAATTGTCCACGATGTAGCCATGCAAAAATTACCGGTAGTTTTCGTTATTGATAGGGCTGGGTTAGTAGGTGAAGATGGGCCTACCCATCATGGGGTATTTGATTTAGCTTATTTAAGAAGTATACCAAATTTAGTTATTATGGCTCCGTCGAACGAAATTGAATTAAAAGATATGCTTTATTCTGCCTTAAGAATAAATGGGCCAGTAGCTATAAGGTTTCCCCGCGGTGCTGGACAAGGCCTAGACACAGGCGGCTATTCTCAGTTGCTGGAATTGGGCCGGGCGCGGATTATGGAAGAAGGAAAAGATCTAGCTATTATTGGCATTGGCAGAGGAGTAGGTATAGGCACTGAGGTTAGAAAACTATTACTATCTCAGGGAATCAGTACAATGTTGGTTGATGCCCGTTTTGTTAAACCTTTGGATAATAAAATAATAGGCCAGTCGGCGAGGCGCTGTAAACGGCTAGTAACCATAGAGGATAATTGTTTACCTGGTGGTTTTGGCAGTGCAGTAATAGAAATGTTACAAGACCATAAAATTAATGCTGAAGTGCTGAGGATTGGTATACCTGATGAATTTGTAGAGCATGGCAGGGTTGATCAGCTTTTTGAACTTCTAAATATGGATCCTGAATCCATAGCCCAGAAGGTAGTTACCAGGTGGCCAAGCCTTATAAACAGCAGTAACGTCTGGGGGGCACTTAAGTTTGGCAAAAACTAGATTAGACAATTTACTGCTGAACCGGGGATTTACTACTAGCCGGGAAAAGGCGCGAGCGATGATACTTGCTGGCGAGGTTCAAGTTGATGGCTTGAGGATAGATAAACCTGGAGCCAGTTTCAATGAAGATGTAGAAATTACGGTTACAGACAGCAAATCTCGGTATGTAAGCCGGGGCGGATTCAAACTGCAAAAGGCAATAGAGGTATTTGCAATCGACTTTAACGGGAAAACTATAATGGATGTGGGAGCTTCCACTGGCGGCTTTACTGATTGTGCCCTGCAACATGGGGCAAAAAAAGTATTTGCTGTTGATGTTGGCCATGGGCAATTGGATTGGAGTCTGCGCAATGATCCCCGGGTAGTATGCTTGGAGAAGACAAATATCCGCTATTTGGAGCCGGGACAAATAGGCCAAAAGGTTGATATAATAACTATAGATGTATCTTTTATTTCTACTTCACTGGTTTTTCCCGTAGTAAAGAATCTATTAAAAGATGATGGAAATATTATTAGTTTGATTAAACCCCAATTCGAGGCCGGAAGAGAAAAAGTGGGCAAAAAAGGTGTGGTACGGGATAGAAAGGTACATCAAGAGGTATTGCTAAAGTGTATTGCTTCTGCTGCCAAAGAAAAATTACTTTTAGCTGGCATTACCTTCTCACCCATCACAGGCCCTCAGGGTAATATCGAGTTTTTACTTCATCTTCGCCCGGAAGGGGCTGAGATTAATACTGACCTGGAAAATAAAGTTGCAGCAGTTGTTGCTGAAGCCCATCAGCAGTTGGGAGGCAGAAACTAGTTGAAGGTACTTCTGGTTAACAACCGGTACAAGCAGGATACGGCTCAGATGGCTAATAAGCTGGCTCAAAAACTAGAAGAGCTAAATGTCAAGGTTCATATGGAAAAGGCTGAGGGTAGTGAAGATCCTGACCTTTTAATTGTACTGGGGGGAGATGGCACTATCTTAAGGGCAGTCCGGAAGTATGCTCATAAAAATCTGCCGGTCCTGGGCATTAATATGGGTACGGTAGGATTTTTGAGTAATATTGAGGTTGACGAACTTGACCATTATTTGGAACGGCTTATAACTGGTGATTATGTCATTGATCAACGTATGATGCTCAAAATTGATATTTATGAGGATGATAAACTAATAGATAGTGTCTATAGCCTCAATGAACTGGTTATAAGAGCAGCAAGTTCACGCATGGTAACTTTTAAGCTGATAATAGATGAGGAAAAATCGGGCGTATACCGGGGGGATGGCTTGATAATTGCCTCTCCTACCGGTTCTACTGCATATTCACTTTCTGCCGGAGGACCCATATGTGATCCGCAGTTAGATGCATTCATCATTACCCCAATAGCCCCCTATTTAATTTACAAAAGACCAATTGTTTTATCACCGCGACGGATTTTGAAACTGACTTCGTTCGTATGCGATAATGCTAATATATGTATTGACGGGCAAATTAAGCGGGACCTAAATGAACATAGTAGCATTGTTGTAAAAAAGGCTGATTTTAAGTTAAATTTAATTGATTTTAAAGGATTAAGTTTTTTATATAATATTGAAAATAGACTTAGAAGAAGCTAATAATTGCGGAGGTTTATTTATGAAGGCGCGGCGCAGATTTGCAATCATAGATATAATATCAAATCAGCGTATTTCTACCCAGGAGGAGCTGTGTGAAGCTTTAAGAAATAGTGGTTATGATGTTACCCAAGCTACTGTATCACGGGATATTAAAGAAATGCAACTAATTAAAGTCCCCGATAATGAGGGATATCACTATGCCCTGCCTGATAATGACCCTATAAAAAATTCTGGCGGACGCATGCGTCGTTTATTTCAGGATTCCATAATAGGTTTAGATTTTAGTGAAAATATAGTGGTTATAAAAACCTTACCCGGTGCAGCGCAATCCATAGCCTCTCTTATAGATGCAGCAGATTGGGAAAATGTTATCGGAACAGTGGCAGGAGATGACACCATATTGGTGGTAGTAAAACCAATGGAAGCTGTAAAAGATGTTGTAAATGATTTTGAAGCCTTAATTAATTCCTAAAATTATTTCCTGATATGGGAGGTAAGCCATGTTACAGGAAATTTACATAAGTAATTTTGTCCTCATTGAAGAGTTGCGTATAGACTTTAGTGAAGGACTTAATGTATTAAGCGGCGAAACCGGGGCAGGAAAATCAATAATTATTGACGCTTTAGGCTTAATTATGGGGGAAAGGGTTAAGAACGATTGGATTAGAGATAGCAACCGCAAAGCTATAGCCGAAGCGGTTTTTATTTTACCTCCCCACCATGAAGCCCTTGTCTTTCTTATAAATAAAAACCTCATTGAAGAAAAAGAAGATACCCTGATAATTAGCCGGGAAATTTATCCTGGTGGCAGAAGCTTGGCCCGGATAAACGGGCGGAATGTAACCGCGAGTTTACTTAAGGAACTGGCGGCATTACTTTTAGATATGCACTTGCAACATGAGCATTTAAGTATTTTAAAAGCGGGTAATTATTTGGAATACCTGGATAGCTTCGGCGAAGGGGTGCCAGCGTTACTGGCAGATGTGGAAAAACTGTATAGTGAATTAAAGCGCTGTCAGGACAAATTAAATGACATTGAACAGGGGCAGCAGGATAAGCTGGAAAAATTAGATTTACTTCACTATCAGATTCAGGAGATTGAGAGTGCTAATTTGCACGAAGGCGAGAAGGAAGAACTGGAGGTCATCAGAGAACGCATAAAGAATTCCGTACGTTTATTGGAAGGAACCGACCGTATATTACATCTGCTTTACAGCAATGATGCGGATAAAAGTGCTTATGATCTAATTTCGGCCGCCCTGGATACCATGAATAACCTCAAAGCGGAGGATTTTTTTATTACATTAAGCAATTGCCTGGAAGAAATATACTACAACCTTCAGGATATTGCTATGAAGCTGGCATCATTCCGTGAGCAGCTTGATTTTCAGCCCGGGCAGCTGGAGGAAATTGAGGATCGGCTTTATTTAATATCACGTTTGCAAAAGAAATATGGAGAGAACATCAAAGATATACTGGATTATCTGGAGCAAGCTCGCTTTGAATATCAGAAGCTTAGCCAAGAAAAGGAGAGTAAAGAGGAACTGCAGGCTCTTTTGATGCAATTGCTAAAGGATTATAGGGCAAAGGCGGAAGAACTTACTAAGATTAGGTTTACAGCCGCGAAAAAACTGCAGGAAAAGGTTAATGATGAACTTTTACAGCTTAATATGCCTTATGTAAAATTTGCTGTGAGCTTGCAGGCTCGAACTCAGCCAGCTCCTAACGGCTTGGATGAAGTGGATTTTCTTTTTTCTCCTAATCCTGGAGAACCGCTTAAGCCACTTTCCCGAATAGCTTCAGGGGGTGAATTATCTCGTTTTGTACTTGCTCTAAAAACTGTCCTGGCCGGGGTCTATAAAGTACCTACCATGATATTTGATGAAATAGATGTAGGAGTAGGAGGAAGTTCCCTTACGGCTATGGCACGTAAGTTAAGTCAGATAGCAGCCAATCATCAGGTTATACTGGTTACCCATTCGGCCCAGGTGGCTAGTTATGCGCAAACCCATTACCTGATTGAAAAGAAAATACAGGACGGAAGGACCTTTACCCAAGTAAAGCTGTTGGATGAAAAAGCTAGGGAGCAAGAGATAGCCCGGATGTTATCCGGAGATAAGATTTCTCCACTTACTCTGGAGCACGCTCGTGAGATGCTTTTGCAAGCGCAAAACTAATAACTACATAGGGGGAAAATTGTCTTTATAATATGATAATCTTCTAATTCGCAGTTAAGGTTACGAATAAATGAAAAACAGGGGGATAATTCTACTTATAGAACTATCCCCCTGTTTTTTACTTATAAAGTCAAAGGAGTTCTGTTATGTTTCATACCTTAACGGGTACCGCTGATGTTCCATCTTGTGGTATTGTTGCTATTTCTATTGTATATCAATACGATACCTGTTAGTAGGTTCATCTTTAAGCTTTGGTAAACTAATAATCAATAAACCATTATCAAACTTAGCCTTTACATTTTCACTATCTACATTTTCTACATAGAAACTACGTTGAACATTTCCCTGCCTTCTTTCCCGGCGCACATAATTGGCGTGTTCTTCTTTTACTTCTTCATTCTGTTGGGCAGATATAGTCAAATAATTATCTCTTAATTCTACTACAATTTGATCTTTTTTAACGCCAGGCAATTCTGCTTCTATTACATATTCGTTGGCGTTTTCTTTGATATCAGCTTTAATACCCAGGTCAAACCAGGATTCGGGGTCAAAGAAGTCACGAATAAAATCTTTTCTCCAATCGGCAGGTAACAGGTCTCTTCTTCTTCTAAAAGGTGTCAATTCAAACATTCTTATCAACCTCCTTTTGTTAAGTATTATACAACAATAGTCAATAAAGGTCAAACAATTTTCTTCGGCTTTTGCCGTAGTATAGTTTTCCCTGCTCTAGGAGAAAATATAGCGTATGAAATTTTTTCGTGTTGGGAGTGAATTTATTTTGCGTAAAATTAAGCCAGTTATAGGAATAATTCTGACACTTGCGTTTCTGGCTTTATGCTTTACTCCCCAGGTTATGACACTGTTATGCTTGCCTGATTATCAGCGTATGGTAGTAGGGGAATCTAATGAGATAAAGATTAACCTGCCCACTCATTTAGCTAAAAGAATCGATTTAGAAGTTACAAATCCAATGGAGAGTGTTTTCGTATCATCACAGGACCCGCCGGTAGTTATTAATCGGGATGGGAGCAATTATCAAATAACTGCTCTTAGTCCCGGAAAAGCTGATGTCCAGCTTAAGCTCCTGGGGTATATACCGGTAAAATCAATAGCTATAGAATCTCTCCCCCCACGCAGGGTAGTGCCGGGGGGTCATTCTATAGGAGTATTACTTGAATCACGTGGTATAATGGTGGTAGGATTTGCTCCCATTTTAGACAGTAATGGTAATAAACATTACCCGGCTAGGGATAAAGGCATAGAAATAGGTGACCTTATTTTCCGGGTAGATGGCAAGTCCATAAGCGGGGAAAATGAACTGGCCCGGATTATTGATGAACAGAAAGGAAAACCAGTAACCATAAGTATTAAACGAAGGGATAAGTTTATTAATCTGCAAATCACTCCTATTGCCTGTGCGGAGACTAATAGATATAGAATTGGACTATTTGTTCGGGATGGTATAGTTGGAGTTGGTACTCTCAGTTTTTGGGATCCAAACACCAGTGAGTTTGCAGCGTTAGGGCATATAATAGTTGATGCTGATACCCGGCAAAGTATTGATGTATTAAGGGGAAAAATTGTTAGTGCCTCAATACAGGCAATTAAACGGGGTAAGCCCGGACAGCCGGGAGAGAAAATTGGTATTTTTAATGAAAATAGTAAAATAGCCGGTAATATTAATAAAAATACCTACTATGGCATCTATGGCCAAACTGACGGACCTATTAAGAATCCCTTATTTAATTATGCTATGGAAGTAGGTTACGCTCATCAGGTTAAGGAAGGTAAAGCTGAAATATTAACGGTTGTAAATGGAGAGGATGTTGAGCGTTTTGCTATCGAAATAGAAAAAGTATACCCCGAAAGAAATAATGGTAAGGGCATGGTAATTAGAGTAACAGATCCGCGTCTGTTAAGTATAACTGGAGGTATAATACAGGGAATGAGCGGTAGTCCTATTATCCAGGATTCCCGTATAGTCGGAGCCGTTACTCATGTTTTTCTTAATGATCCGGAACGGGGCTATGGTATTTTTATGGATAATATGCTGTCAGAAATGGCTGAAGATAATAAAAGGCTAACTGTGTATTCGACAAATTAATATAATTGAAATTAGGAAGAAACTTGGATTAAAGGCTAAAGTCCTAATATTAATGGAAAAATCATAATATTTTTAATTCTTTTTAGTGTATATCTCTTGTATCATTATGTTAGGGCCTAAGAGATATTCAGTTAATTTAGTAGAAAATAGAAGGAGGAGTTGCCCATTCTCCTGTCGAAAAGCATTATGTATCCAGATAAAGGTATTTAATATGATGGGTTGAGGGGGAGTTAAGCTATATGTTCGGTGAATCTAAGCAAATTAAGGTTTTAGTTGCTGATGATAATCGAGAATTTTGCGGAATCTTAAAGGATTACTTTTCCAATGAAAGTGATTTTGAATTGGTTGACATTTGTACCAATGGTATGGAAGTATTAGAGGTATTAGAGAAAAAAGAAGTTGAAGTGCTAATTCTCGACCTCATTATGCCATATATGGATGGTATAGGAGTTCTGGAAAAGATTAACGAATTAAATCTTCGCAACCGGCCCAAGATAATTATCTTAACCGCATTTGGTCAGGAAAATATCACCCAGAAGGCAGTTCAACTTGGTGCAGATTATTATATACTCAAACCATTTAATTTGCAAGTATTAGGAGACCGGGTAAAACAGGTAGTAAGGGATGTTAGGCCGAGGACTGATAATATTGCTCCTGTCTCTTCAGTCAGTATATCGATGTCTACTCCGAAGAATCTTGAAGTAGAGGTAACTAAAGTAATCCATGAAATTGGTGTGCCTGCCCATGTTAAGGGTTATCAATATTTAAGAGATGCAATTATGCTGGTAGTAGAGGAAATTAATTATTTGGGTGCAGTTACCAAAGAGCTTTATCCAACTATTGCTCAGAAATATGATACTACCCCCAGCCGCGTAGAAAGAGCTATTAGACATGCCATTGAGTTAGCCTGGGATCGGGGCGATGTTGATAAGATTAATAAGTTCTTTGGTTATACTATAAGCGGTGAAAAAGGCAAACCTACTAATTCCGAGTTTATAGCCATAATTGCTGACCGTTTGCGTTTGGAGAATAATGTTAGCTAATTTGTAGAGAATAAATACCTCTTATTGTATTCCTATGCCTACAATAAGAGGTATTTTTCTATTTATCAAAGATTTTCCGAAAAAACCTCATAATAGTGAATACTAGGATTAAAGTAAAAGATTCTCAATTAACCACAAAGAATAAAAGTAGGAATTATTTTTGAAATACTTTGATTTCTTTTAATTTCATTGTTAAATAAAAGCGTTTATTTTCCTTAGTTAGATTTTCCACCATAGTTGTGAGCGAAGCGAACAATATCTTTGTCTATTTCCTGATTAATCATGGTTTAAATACTGCAAGTTTTCTTTTATATATAGTATATGGTAATATAAAGGTCGAAAAAGGACCTTTATTACAGAGGTGAAAAATGACTATAAAAGCCAAAGCACGTCTTGACCGGCGCACGAAAAATTTGGTTAAGCGCCTAAAAAGACATGATATAGCTATAATCTCCCATGATGATATTGATGAGGTGGCAGCTAATTCGTTAATTGATATCAGGCCTCAGGCTATAATTAATGCCCAGGCTTCAATAACCGGACGTTATCCGGCTAAAGGGGTATATAAGATTCTAAAGGCCGGGATTATGGTTTTGGATGAAGTTGGGGAAGGCATATTCGATGAAATTAAGGAAGGAAACTTAGTAGAAATCAGGGGCAATAAAGTTTATAGCGGTAACAGGATTATTGCTCAGGGTAAAATACTAACCCTGGAAGATGTAGAAAGGAAGTTGGAGTTTGCCAATGAGCATATTCAGGTAGAACTGGATAACTTTGTAGATAACACCCTGGAATATGCCAAAAAAGAGAAGGATATTTTGCTGGGAAATATTGAAGTTCCTTCTTTAAAAACTAATATGCTCAACCGACATGTTTTAATTGTTGTAAGGGGTAGCAGCTATAAGGAAGATTTAAAAGCTATATATTCTTATATCGAGGAAGAAAAACCGGTTTTGATCGGGATTGATGGGGGGGCTGATGCTCTCCTGGAATTTGGCTTAAAACCGGATATTATTGTTGGGGACATGGACAGCGTATCAGATACTGCTCTTAAATGTGGGGCGGAAATAGTAGTTCACGCTTACCCTAATGGAAAGGCGCCAGGTTTGGAAAGAGTTAAATCCATGGGATTGCCAAGCGTGGTCTTTCCTATGCCAGGCACCAGTGAAGATGTTGGCATGATAATTGCTTGGGAACATGGTGCAAGTCTAATTGTGGCTGTAGGTACACATTCGAATATGATTGATTTTTTGGAAAAGGGGCGCAAGGGTATGGGGAGCACGTTCCTGGTCAGGTTAAAAGTAGGGTCAATTCTGGTTGATGCCAGAGGAGTAAGCCAGCTATATAAACAAAGCCTGCACCGTCGCTACTTTTTCCAGTTATTAGCAGCTGCCTTAGTACCAATTATTATTATTCTATGGGTATCTCCAGCTACTAGACCATTTTTCCGATTGCTGCTTTTACAGTTAAGACTGTTGTTTAATACATAATATGCGCAACCCGCTTTTCAAGCGGGTTAATTATGAATTAATTAATTATGAATACCAAATACATAATTGACTCCGCTGCAAAAGCAATAAATATGCATTACGATGAATAATTATACGCGGAACACGTACCCCAAGGGCACACGTATGTTCACTGCGTTCACAACTAATGTAGCGGAAATCGAAGGAAAATAAACATCGTTATTTAATAATGAAATTAAAAGAATACGGAGTATTTCTACATCTATTTTTTGTTATGCAGTTAAATGAGGTGTTAATTTAGTGATTGATTTAAAATATCATATATCCTCAATTGTAGCTATTTTTCTTGCTTTGGGGCTGGGGATACTTATAGGCAGTTCCATTGTTGGTGATAATTTATTAATCGAACAGCAGAAAAAGATGATAGACCGCTTGGAAGAGCAGTTTTATGTTTTTCAGGAGCGGGAAGCTAAACTAGAAGCTGACAATAAAAAAATGACCGATATTATTAACAACTATGAAAATTATAGCCAGGCGGTATTGCCGTTATTAGTGAATGGGCGGTTAGAGGGATATAAAGCAGCCCTGATAGTAACAGGCGATAGTGAAGTTCCAGCAGGAATGGTAAATGCTCTCTCGGCTGCAGGAGTCGAGATTGTAAGTAATGTTGTGGTATTGGCTCATATTAACCTTGATTCCGAAGAACTAAGAAATCGCTTAATAGCTTTCTACAATCTGGATAGTAAAACTGATAAGGAGACTTTAAGACACTATGTGGCAACAAGTGTAGCAGCATTAATTAGTGGTGTTTATGATCCAGGTTTGGTAGAGTTTTTAGAGGGAAATAATTTGGTAAAGTTTAAGGTTGCCTCCTTTGGAGAACCGATAAACGGTGTAATAGTTTTGGGTGGTGCCAATAATATCAATAATTATTATGTAGAAAGCTTTGACCAGGGACTAATACAATACTTAAATGGGCAGGGTATCAGGGTTTTTGGAGTTGAACCATCAACGGTACAATATTCTTATATGAGTAATTACCAGGAGAATAATATAAGCACTATTGACAATATTGACTACAGCCCGGGTCAGATTTCTCTGATAATGGCAATGGAAGGTGAAGCAGGTCACTATGGAATTAAGGATACGGCCAAAAAGTTTATGCCTTCCCTACCTTTAAAACAACTGGGAGAAGGTAACTGATGAAAATAACAGTAGTTTTACCTGCTTACAATGAAGAAGAAAGAATAATAGATACCCTAAGAGCGGTTAAAAGTTTACCTGAAGTGAATAATATTATTGTAGTTAACGATGGCTCACGGGATCGTACTGCTGATGTAGTACGCAATGAAGGGGTAACTCTTATTGATTTATCTGAAAACCGGGGCAAAGGAGGAGCACTTAATGCTGCCCTTCCTCATATTGATGCAGATATTGTGGTTTTCTTAGATGCTGATCTAGGTGCTTCGGCCTCCCAGGCTGATAAACTGATTCGGGCAGTACGTGATAATCGCTGTGACCTGGCTATAGCTGCTTTTCCTCCCCCCAGTCGCAAAGGGGGATTTGGCTTGGTGAAAGGAACTGCTGCCCGGGCTATCAGGCGTAGGGGTAAGATAAATGTTACCGCGCCACTTAGTGGACAGCGAGCCATGAATCGCAAAGCTTTACAGATGCTTTCTCCTTTTGATGAGGATTATGGGGTAGAGTTAGGGATGACTATCAGAGCTTTAGCCAAGGGACTTAAAGTAATGGAAGTACCTACTACCATGAGCCATAAGGAAACGGGAAGGGATATACAGGGTTTTTTACATCGAGGTAAACAGTTTATAGATGTTCTTCGGGTTTTATATAAATTAAGGAGGAAGGGCTATTGAGTGTTGCGCTGGCAGCTTTTCTGGCTATTCTGTTAGGCGCAGTAGTGGAAACAATTGTTTTACGTCTAATAGTTAATATGCTGCTTGAATCAGGTGCAGTCAGAAAAAACTATTTAGATCATAATATACCAGTTAGTGGTGGTATTAGCTTCCCTATAAGCCTGCTCCTGGTTTTTCTTTTCTTTATTTTGATTTCTCGCTATGATGCCGGGCTCGATACTTATCTTATAGGTATTATTGCTATTTCCTTTCTCGGTTTCATTGATGATATGTTGGGGCAAAGAGATACTCTGGGGTTTAAAGGCCACTTTGGGGCTTTATTTAAGGGTAAACTTACTACCGGGGGATTAAAGGCTCTGGGGGGCGGATTAGTAGCGTTTTTTTTAGCTTTATCATTAATGGTGGAAGAACCCGGATCCAGCTGGGGAGAAATAATTCTTAACACTTTCATAATAGCTCTCTTTACCAATATGCTTAATTTGCTGGATCTTCGCCCTGGCCGGGCTTTAAAAGGTTACTTGTTTTTTCTGATTATTATCGTAATTATGGCAGCAGGTCAGGTAAACTGGTTATTAATTACTTCTTTGCTTGGTATAGTAATTGCTTATTTCCCACTCGATCTTAAAGCTCGGGTTATGATGGGTGATGCCGGTTCCAATGTACTTGGCTTAAGTTTAGGGTATTTTAGTGTGCTTTTTTTATCACTACCCTGCCGTATTGGTATACTATTATTTTTGATAGCCATACATATATACACAGAGAAGTTTTCTTTAACTCGAACCATAGAACGGGTACCTTGGTTACGAGTTATTGACCAGTTGGGAAGGAGTAATGAAAATGGTTAATGAAAAAAGGCTGGTCGAGTTATTTATACGCCTAGTAGAAACTGATTCTGTTTCTAAAAAAGAGGATAAAGTTAGAGATTTAATAATAGAGTTTTTTACAACAAGGGGTGTAAAGGTAGAAGAGGATAGAGCCGGTGAGCTATTAAAGGGGCGGTCTGGCAATTTATTAGTTAGAATAGCAGGTACGGTTAATAAACCACCGATCTTATTTTCCGGTCACATGGACACAGTTAAACCAGGTGTGGGTATTAAGGCGGTAATTTCGGAAGACGGGGTCATACGCAGTCAGGGTGATACCATACTGGGATCTGATGATAAAGCCGCTATAGCAGCTTTACTTGAGGCCTATGAGGCAATAAGGGAGCAAAACCTTCCTCATCCACCTTTGGAGTTTTTGTTTACAGTAGCTGAGGAACAGGGGCTAATGGGGTCCAAACTTTTTGATTACAGCCGCTTGCAGTCTAAAATTGCCTACGTATTAGATGATGGCAATGATCCTGGTACTATTACTATAAAGGCACCTTGTCAGAATGAAATAGAATATGTGGTAAAAGGCAGGGCAGCTCATGCGGGAATGAATCCAGAGGAAGGAATTAATGCTATTTTACTGGCCAGTAAAGCTTTAGCTGTTATGCCCTGCGGCCGCATAGATGAAGAAACTACTTGTAACTTTGGTATTATTGAAGGGGGCTTGGCACGTAATATAGTAGCTCCCGAATGTTGTATTAAAGGAGAAGCCCGCAGCCAGAACAGGAAAAAGTTAGACCAACTAACGACCCTTTTACGGGATACTTTTATTAAAGAGATCGAAAAGCAGGGCGGCGAAGCCCAGGTGCATATTAATTTTCTTTATCCTGAATTGGCCCTAAACCCAGAAGAAGAAGTAGTGCAGCGGGCAATGTGTGCAATTAGAAAGCTGGGACTTGAGCCTCATCTGGCAGCCACCGGAGGGGGCAGTGATGCCAATATTATAAATGGTCAGGGAATAAAATGTGTGAACCTGGGTGTAGGCATGAAAAATGTCCATACCACTGGGGAATATATAGCCATTAAGCATCTGGTGCAAGATGTGGAAATAATTCTCGGGATTATTGAGGAAAGCTGTTAATAAATAGACGCGGCTTTTATAGACCCTGAGGACACTGAAATCTATGAATAACACTGATTTTGCTGACGACGGCGTTTATGTTACTTTTTTGTCAGTAATTGTGTAATATGAATATGCCAGATTAGTAGATAATAAGCACAGATTTCACCTTGAAAAGGGGGCCTGATTATCCTTTCGGTCATCGTTTAATAATAGCGTTCGTTTTCCTTAGATTTCCGTGTGTTCCGCGCCTAATTATTCATCTTTATTAATATTTGTTACTTTTTTACAGTCGAATCATAATTCATAATTAATACCTATTAGGAGGAACGATGTTAGAAATTAAGCGTGGGGTAATTGTTCAGGAATTATTTGCCCGGGAAGGAATTAAAGGGTTTTCGGTACAGACTGAGGCGGGTGAAGCTAGGTGTATAGCCTATCCCGATTTATGTGGTGATATCAGTCCAGGAGATGAAGTCCTGCTCAATACCACCGCGGTTTCCTTGAACCTGGGAAGCGGTGGTTATCACTATGTTATAGCCAAATTAAACTCAGAGGGAAAAGACATGCCTCCCGGAGGGCATATTATGAAAATGCGCTATACCCCCATGCAGATTAAGACCCTAAGTGTCGAAGAAGAGGAAAGTCCTTATCACCAGATAATAAAAGAAGCAGATAATCTGGATAAGACACCAGTCCTGGTTGCTACTTTGCACTCTATGCTGGCACCTTTATCTTTGTATTTGGGGCAGCAGGGTTTGCGGCTGGCCTATGTCATGACAGATGGTGCTGCTCTTCCCCTGGCTTTCAGCCAGACAGTAGATTACCTCAAAAAAGAGAACATCATCGCGGGAACGGTAACAGTTGGTCATGCCTTTGGCGGAGATTTGGAAGCCGTAAATATATATTCCGGATTACTGGCCGCACGAAAAGTATTGCAAGCTGATGTTATTATAGTAAGTATGGGGCCAGGTATAGTTGGAACCGGTACGCGCTGGGGATTTTCTGGTATCGAGCAAGGACAAATACTTAATGCCGTATACAGTCTGGGGGGGATTCCCATTGCTGTACCACGGATTAGTTTTGCTGACCGTAGACCCCGGCACCGAGGTATAAGCCATCACACCCTGACCGTACTATCCAGGGTATGCCTTATTGAAGCAGTGGTTCCACTGCCCCGGTTGCCTGAGGACAAAATGGCATACATAATGAATCAATTACAGGCTCAGGGATTAATGGATAAACACCAAATATGCCTGGAAGATAACCGTGGCATTATTGCTATGCTGCATAATAGTCATCTAAAGCATACTACCATGGGACGCGGAGTAGATGAGGAACGGGAATTTTTCCTAACCTTAGGTGCTGCTGCCCGGGCAGCAGAAAAAATATTTAACCAAGAACCCGTAAACCGTATTCGCGCTGTTTAGTGCAGGCTTTTTAAAATGTATTCCTGTAGGGTTGTATGGGCAGGAATACCACTAAAAAGCTGAGGAAGGTCTTTAACCTTACCCACCAGGATAATAGCTTTTTTTTCAATAAATATTCGCATTACAATCACCTCGATTGCAGTGTATGCATTAAATGGTAAATTTATGCAGGAGGTCGCTTATGAATTTTGAAGAAAAAACCTTGTACAGTAAAAATATTTTTAAGGGTCGTATCATAGATGTTAAAGTAGATACAGTAAGCCTCCCCGATGGACGAAAAAGCACCCGGGAAATAGTAAAACATGCCAGCGCTGTAGCCATCGTAGCCGTAGATGACGACAATAATATCTTCTTAGTGCGCCAGTATCGTAAACCAGTAGAAAAGGTCTTGCTGGAAATTCCAGCGGGGATTATGGAAACAGGTGAAGAACCACTGTACACTGCACAAAGAGAATTAGCTGAAGAGACAGGTTGGCATGCTGAACATTGGGATAAAATATTATCTTACTATAGTGCCCCGGGTTTTTGTGATGAAGAATTGCATTTATATTTGGCAAGGGGTTTGACTCCGGGTAAATGTCATTTCGATAGTGATGAGTTCCTGGAAAATGTACAGATTCCGTTGACTGAAGCTTATAAAATGATATTTACTGGGGAAATAGTTGACGGTAAGAGTATTATTGGCATTCAGTATGCTTATAGTCGTTTAGTGAGGTAATAAGATTGAGAAAGGTTTATGCTGATCTGCATATCCATATTGGCAGTGCCGGAGGTAAGGCAGTAAAAATAACAGCTTCACGCAAGCTAACCCTCTATTCAATTCTTTATGAGGCAGCACCAAGTAAAGGCTTGGATATGGTAAGTATCGTGGATGCTGGTAGCACCTTAGTGAGTGCGGAAATTGAAGCCATGCTTGCTAGTGGTGACTTGCGCCAGCACCCCCAAGGGGGAATGCTGGCACGTAATGGGGTTTTATTAATTCCTGCTTGTGAGGTTGAGAGCCGCGAAGGGGTCCATGTCATTATATACCTGCCGGAACTAAAGTCTATAAAAGATTTCCAGAAATATATGCGCACGCGGGTTACTAACATGAATCTTTCTACCCAAAAAGCTAATGTTTCGCTTAAGGATCTTATTAACTTAAGTTACATTCTGGAAGGAATTTTTTGCCCAGCTCATGCCTTTACTCCCCATAAAGGTATATATGGCTGTTTGACACATAGCCTAAAAAAGGAACTAGGAAGGGATGCCAGTAACATAAAGGTATTGGAATTAGGTCTTAGTGCCGATACTGAATTAGCAGATATGATAAGCGAAACTCGTAATTATACTTTTTTATCTAATTCTGATGCTCATTCAGCTGATAATATAGGTCGAGAATACAATCTCTTACGCATGGCTGATAAGAATTTCCTGGAATTTCGCTATTGTATGGAAAACTACGAAGGACGCCGGGTCATGGCTAATTACGGAATGGATCCCTTAATGGGCAAATACCACCGCAGTTATTGTACCAATTGCTCTACTATAACTAACGATGCTCCCCCGGTATTACAGTGTCCTTTGTGTGGCAACAATAATATGGTCTTGGGGGTTTTTGACCGCATAATACAAATTCGGGATCAGGAGGAACCCCGTCATCCGATTGGGCGTCCTCCCTACCGTTATCGGGTTCCCCTAAAGGATTTGCCTGGAGTGGGACCCAAGTTAAAGGAAAAACTTTTACGGGCATTTGCTAATGAGATAAATTTACTGGAAAACGTGAATATCGATGATATTGAGAAAATTGCCGGTACTAGTGTAGCTTCCTATATTGCACAGATGCGAGATGGCAGGCTTCCGATAATTCCGGGCGGGGGCGGCAAGTATGGCCGGATAAAAAAGGTGGTTACTTAATGGATCGAGCTAAGAAAATAATAGTGACTAGTGATGCTAGCGGTGCCCGGGATGCTGCCCGTGAGGGTATGCTGGTCATGGTGGTTGATGTTATTGATATGTCAACTACTTTGGAAAGTGCCATTGATGCCGGGGCTTATGCAGTACTTGGTTGTAGTCCTGATTATACTGCGGCTCCGGTCGAAGTGGGGCCGGAAAAGATAGCCCGGGAAGCCTGTCGCTTGTCCCGTCTTAGCGGGAAAGGAATTATTCTGGTAGCAGAGCCACGGGTTGGATCAGATGAAGAGAGACTAGTCCGTTGCCAAAAAGTAATAAGGGGAATTGAGATTGAGAAAGGTATGGTTGAAGCTGTAGTTCCTAATATTGGTGCTGAGACCCCTAAGTTGATAGATATGAATAACCGAGTAGTAATAGCAGTAACTGATACCGGAGGGGTGGCTTATGACGCGGCTTTTCAGGTTAGCCAACGGGTGATTACGGGTACAGTGGCCAGGACTTATAAACAGAAGGGAATAGAACCTGCCTTAACTGCTGCTCGCCGAGCTGTAAATATGCTGGATAAATCGGACACGGGAATAGCTATAGTAGCTGCCAGCCGTAATTCCATGGAGGACATCTTGGCCGCCCAATTTATAGCTAATTTGCTTATGCAGAATATATAACATTGATTGGCACAAAATTGACACTTCCCATATAAAAAGGCAGCGTCCCATCAATACCAATGTTTTTGAGCTCTTAAGGGCTCTTTTTCTTTTCTGCATAAACTCACGTCTTTAAAAATATTATTTTCTAGAGAGTGCTGAAACTACTTTCGTGGCAAATGAATCTGTGGCATTATAGACCCGTTTTATAGCAGTAAGGAGCCAACTTATGAGTTTTAAAGTTCGTATTAAACAGCATTTAAATGAAAATCGGCTGCAGTATACATTAGTAATTTTAGTTTTTTTACTGGGTTTTATTATGGGTAATTATCAGGTTCCTGGCCTTGATGGTGGGGTTAAAAGTCATTTATCCGGTATTATAGATAGTTATTTAAGAGCGGGGTTAGAGGGCGGCCTGTATGGAGCTGATATTCTGCGCACTGCTTTCCTAAGACAGTTACAGGCTGTCTTATTAATATGGTTTCTAGGTTTAACTGTTATTGGCTTGCCGCTGGTACTGGTATTTATTTGGTTAAGGGGTTTTTCTTTAGGTTTCACTATTAGTTTTCTGTTACATGACCGAGCAACTGCCGGAATTCTCATTTCATTAGTTTCTGTTCTTCCGCAGAATATAATTTATATTCCTTTCTTTTTTGCCTGGTCAGTAGTAGCTCTTAATTTTTCAGTATATATTCTTAAAGGCCGTAATAGCAGTTTACCATTAGGGCGTGCTTTAATTGCATACACCAGTCTAATGATTATTTATCTCCTGATTTTCCTGACAGGAGCCTTCGTAGAGGCTTATTTTTCACCCTGGTTATTAAGCTTAATTATCTGAAAGTGAGGTGAATCTAATGATTATTATTATTAATAATTGGAAAAAGAAAATATTGCAAATTGGTGTGGTAATAATAATTATCGCTGTATTTGTCTACTCTTTACCTATGTTGACAGGGCTTCTAAACAATCAGGTACCAGTAGGAGGGCGTTGGCTACAAGAAGAACATCCCAGTGGTAATCCAATGCGGGTTGAACAGAGAGGTACTAAATTTGATAAAATGCTTGATCAATTTGTGATAAAGATTCAAGATTTTTACTATGAAGAATAGTGCTCAAAAGAAAAACGGATTATAATGGAAAAAGGTTAGTAGATACAGGGGTTTTATGCATGACAAATTACATCGAGGTCTTTATAGATTATCTTGATTATGAGAGGGGATTGTCACCCAATACCCGGGCAGCTTATTACAGGGATTTGAATAAATTCAAAGATTTTCTCTGGCATGAATATGCAATTTCAGATCCTGTCCTGGTTAATAAGGGCCAGATAATACAATATTTATCAGTGCAAATGAATAATGGGGCAGCCTATTCGACTGTGGCCCGAAGCCTTTCCAGCATCAAAACTTTTTATAAGTTTTTGGTGCTGGAAAATTATACAAAGACTAATCCTTCTTCAGACCTGGAAACGCCTAAAATTAAACGAAAGTTACCCCAGGTGCTCACTATAGAAGAAGTGGACAAGTTAATGCAGCAGCCAAAAGTTACAGTTCCCCTGGGGTTAAGAGATCGAGCCATGCTGGAATTAATGTATGGGACCGGAGTACGGGTGTCCGAACTGCTAAGCCTGCAGGTTGAAGATATAAATATAACTGCTGGTTTTTTACGCTGTTTGGGCAAAGGCCGTAAGGAGCGTATTTTACCGGTTAACCAGACTTCTATTGACTGGGTACAGCGTTATCTTGCCCGGGCTCGTAGTTTGCTGGTAAAGAATTATCGAGAAAAAACCCTTTTTGTAAATGCTCATGGCAGACCCATGAGCCGGCAGGGGTTTTTTAAAATTCTTTCTGCTTATGGCAAGAAGGCCGAAATCGGGAAAGAGATTACTCCGCATACTCTGCGTCATTCTTTTGCTACTCACCTGCTGGAAAATGGAGCAGATTTGCGTGCAGTGCAAGAGATGTTGGGACATGCTGATATATCAACTACCCAAATATATACTCATTTAACCAGGTCAAGATTAATGGAAGTTTATCAACTTTACCATCCCCGTGCCTAACGGATTGAAGCTGGGGAAGCATGATGCAATAACCAAGCTAATCAGCTGGTCTTATGGCTGTAGTACGCCGTTCTTCTAGGGCTTAGATAAAGTACCTTGCTAGTCTTCAAGGCAGAGGTTAGACTTGTGGCAGGCAAGTGTGGTTTTTTTATCACGCTGGTCCTGCTTGGAAATTTGTTGTAAGTTCTTCGAAATTTTAATGAATTGAAAGGAAGGTAATCGCAATTAGTAAAAGAGCTATAGTTATAGTGCTTGATAGTGTAGGAGCTGGGGAGTGCATAGACAGCTGTAATTACAACGATCAAGGTTCTAATACTCTAGCTAATATAGCCAATGCTGTTGGGGGACTTAATATTCCTCACCTGCAGCATATGGGGTTGGGTAATATAATTCCCATTAAGGGTGTGCCACCGGCAAAATCACCAATAGCTGCCTATGGTAAGATGCAGGAGAGGTCTCCCGGTAAAGATACCACCACTGGTCACTGGGAGTTAATGGGGTTAGTGCTTAAGCAGCCTTTTCCCACCTATCCTCAAGGTTTTCCGCCTTCGATAATTAACGAGTTTGAACGACGGATAAACCGTAAGACTCTAGGAAATATAGTAGCTTCTGGAACGGAAATAATAAAAGAATTAGGCCAGGAACATATGAGAACAGGTTATCCCATCGTATATACTTCCGCTGATAGCGTATTCCAAATTGCTGCTCACGAAGAGGTAATCCCCCTGGAAGAACTTTATGCTTATTGTCGTATAGCCCGGGATATTTTAAAGGGGGATCATGCGGTGGGAAGGGTTATTGCTCGGCCTTTTATCGGGGAGCCAGGCAATTTTATTCGTACCGCCAACCGCCATGACTTTTCCCTGGAGCCGGAGAGGACTATTCTGGATAATATAACAAACAGCGGGCAAATAGTAATTGGTATTGGCAAAATAAAAGATATTTTTGCCGGAAAGGGTGTTACCGAATCTTATCCTACTACAAATAACCAGGATGGAATAAATAAAATACTTAACGTCCTAAAGCGTGATTTCAATGGTCTGCTTTTTGCTAACCTGGTAGATTTTGATCAGCTCTATGGACACCGCAATAATCCTGAAGGTTATGCGCAGGCTCTTAAGGAGTTTGACCAACGCCTGCCGGAGATATTAAATTTACTTAAAAATGACGATTTATTTATTATTACCGCTGATCATGGCTGTGATCCTACTACCATAAGCACTGACCATTCCCGGGAATATGTACCTCTATTAGTGTATGGAGAAAAATTTAAGTCTGGTATTGACTTGGGAATAAGGGAAACTTTTGCTGATGTTGCGGCTACTCTAGCTGAATATCTGGAAGTGCCAGCAGATAATATTGCCGGTAAGAGTTTTCTTCCAAGCATTAAGAATTGATTGGCATGGGAATTGACACAGATCACACAGGCCCTTCGGGCACACTGATTTACACTGATTTTATTCTTTTATAATGACGAATGAATTCTTGACTATTTTATTAGTAGTTGCTGGGTGCTATTTGGGTATGCCTATTAGTACTCGTAGCGGAGACTTTAGTCTCCGCAAAACTGAGTTTTTGCCGTATAACCAAAACTTTAAAATTAAGAGAAATACGGAGTATTTCAACAATAATTCTTAATTTTTAATTCTTAACTCAACTTTCTGACCAGAAAAACTGGCTTAAAAGCCCGAAAGAACAATAAAATAAACGATTTAAAAACCGGTATTGACGAAAAAGTGCATCCGTGTTTGGTAAAATGTAAGT
>Ga0134092_1001215_pt1 | contig 23037 bp, 16 predicted proteins | sample 3_6taG_FD_94454 | JGI IMG/M metagenome (GOLD analysis project Ga0134092, IMG submission 94454) | Switchgrass degrading microbial communities from high solid loading bioreactors in New Hampshire, USA - 3_6_20_6_A3 metaG | ecosystem: Engineered > Bioreactor > Semi-continuous > Anaerobic >... | reverse complement strand
CAAGCATGAGAGATCTGCTTGGCGGCAAAGGTGCCAACCTGGCAGAGATGACCAGCTTGGGCTTGCCCGTTCCTCAGGGATTCACTGTAACGACTGAAGCTTGTACGAGGTATTATAATGACGGAAAGGTGATCGCCGAGGAAATCGTCAATCAAATCTACGAAGCACTGGCGAAAGTCGAGAAAATTGCCGGAAAGAAATTCGGAGATCCGGAAAACCCATTTTTGGTTTCTGTTCGTTCCGGAGCAAGGGTTTCCATGCCCGGTATGATGGATACCATTTTGAATCTTGGTTTAAATGACGTTGCCGTAAAAGGCCTGGCCAAGCAGACAGCAAACGAAAGATTTGCCTATGACAGCTACCGCCGCTTTATCCAGATGTTCTCAGACGTCGTTATGGGCATCGATAAGGCAAAATTTGAGGCTATCCTGGATGACGTAAAGGAGAAAAACGGAGCAAAACAGGATACGGATTTAACCGCCGAGAACCTCAAGGAAGTCGTAGAACGCTATAAAGCATTATATAAAGAAGAAATGGGAGCAGAGTTCCCCCAGGATCCCAAAGTCCAACTTTTGGAAGCTGTAAAGGCTGTTTTCCGTTCCTGGGACAACCCGAGGGCGATTGTATATCGAAGGATGAACGATATCCCAAGCGATTGGGGAACTGCTGTTAACGTACAGGCCATGGTATTCGGAAATATGGGCAACGACTCCGGTACAGGCGTTGCTTTTACCAGAAATCCCTCTACCGGCGAGAAGAAGCTCTATGGTGAGTTCCTCATGAATGCTCAGGGTGAAGACGTTGTTGCCGGTATTCGTACGCCCGAACCGATTGAAAGACTAAAAGAGACAATGCCCGAAGTTTACAATCAGTTTGCTCATATCGCTGAAACACTTGAAAAACACTATCGTGATATGCAGGATATGGAGTTTACCATTGAGCGCGGTAAACTGTATATGCTCCAGACAAGAAACGGAAAACGTACTGCTACAGCAGCCTTGAAGATCGCAGTTGATTTGGTAGAAGAAGGCCTTTTGACAAAAGAGGAAGCCCTTCTGAAGGTAGAACCGAAGCAGTTGGATTCTCTCCTGCATCCTACCTTTGATCCTGCGGCCCTCAAAAAGGCAAAACCGATCGCCAAGGGCTTGCCTGCCTCCCCCGGAGCTGCAACCGGCCAGATCTACTTCACCGCTGAAGAAGCAAAAGCAGCCAAGGAGAGAGGCCAGAAGGTTATTTTGGTTCGAACCGAGACCTCTCCTGAAGATATTGAAGGAATGTATGCTGCAGAAGGCATCTTGACTTCCCGCGGCGGTATGACATCCCATGCTGCCGTTGTTGCCCGCGGAATGGGAAGATGCTGCGTTGCAGGCTGCAGTGATATCAAGGTAAATGAAGAAGCCAAAGCTTTCACTGTAAACGGAGAAGTTTATAAAGAAGGCGATTTCATCTCCTTGGACGGCAGCACCGGTAATGTTTATAAGGGACAGATTCCTACCCAGGAACCCTCTGAAACAGGCGATTTTGCTACCTTGATGAGCTGGGCTGACCAGATAAGGAAACTGCAAGTTCGAACAAATGCCGATACTCCAAGGGATGCCAAGCAAGCCGTCAAGTTTGGTGCTGAAGGCATCGGCCTGTGCCGTACTGAGCATATGTTCTTTGACGAAGACAGAATTCCCGCAGTTCGCGAAATGATAGTTTCCAAGACCGAGGAACAGAGGAGAAAAGCCCTGGACAAACTCCTGCCCATGCAGAAAGCAGACTTCAAAGCAATTTATGAGGCAATGGAAGGCAGACCGGTTACCATTCGTCTGCTGGATCCACCGCTCCATGAGTTCTTGCCCCATGAAGATGAGGAAATCCGAGCTCTGGCTGCTGAAATGGGAATTGAATACGAAGAGTTGAAAGCAACCGTGGAAGGTTTGAAGGAATTCAACCCCATGCTTGGACATCGTGGATGCCGACTGGCCGTAACCTATCCTGAAATTGCGGAGATGCAGACAAGAGCGATTATCGAAGCAGCTGCCGAAGTGAAACAGGAGAAGGGCATAGACATCGTACCGGAGATCATGATCCCCCTTGTCGGTGAAGTAAAAGAGCTCAAGTATGTCAAAGATGTTGTTGTGAAAACAGCCGAAGCTGTCATGAAGGAAAAGGGAGTAGAATTGAAGTACATGGTAGGAACCATGATCGAGGTTCCCAGGGCTGCATTAACGGCTGATGAAATTGCAACTGAGGCTGAGTTCTTCTCCTTTGGTACCAATGACTTGACTCAGATGACCTTCGGTTTCTCTCGTGATGACGCCGGTAAATTCCTCGAAGACTACTACAACAAGAAGATCTTCGAGTTTGACCCCTTTGCAAGGGTGGATCAGGTCGGCGTAGGCAAGCTGATGAAGATGGCTGCCGAACTGGGCAGGTCCGTAAGGCCTAACATCAAGCTGGGCATCTGCGGAGAGCACGGTGGAGATCCAAGTTCAGTAGAGTTCTGCCATAGCATTGGACTCAATTACGTATCCTGCTCACCTTTCCGCGTACCCATCGCAAGGCTGGCTGCAGCTCAGGCCCAGGTTAAGAATCCAAGATAACTGAGAGAAGCGGTCTTAAGATAAATAGAGAGAAGCAAGGGCATTGTCTTTGGGGTTTCATAGACAGTGCCCTTCTTACTTTTTTATTTATCGAAAGGAGGAGATTAGATAGCGATGTGGTATTATATATAATAAAGTCTAGATAGGTTGAAGGATGGGTGGTATCATGATACGGGAGTATCTGGAGGAGCTGGAACGCCAAACCCTTTCCCCCTATGCTGCGCTGAGCAGCAAGACGAAGGGACGGCAAAAACCCCTTGAAAAATGTCCTATTCGAACTGAATTTCAAAGGGATCGGGATCGGATTTTGCATTGCAAATCCTTTCGGCGTCTCAAGCATAAGACCCAGGTATTTATTGCTCCGGAGGGTGATCACTACCGTACAAGGCTTACCCATACCCTAGAAGTGTCTCAGATTGCAAGGACCATTGCCCGCTCCTTAAGGCTGAATGAAGACCTGACGGAGGCCATTGCACTGGGCCATGACCTGGGCCATACTCCCTTTGGCCATACAGGGGAGAGGCTTTTAAACAGCATTACCAAGAAAGGATTCAAGCATAATGTCCACAGCCTTCGTGTGGTAGAGGTCCTGGAAGGGGGCACAGGATTAAACCTCTGCTGGGAAGTCAGAGACGGCATCCTGAATCATACCAAATCGGGAAAACCGAGCACTTTGGAAGGGCAAGTGGTGAACCTGAGCGACAGGATTGCTTATATCAACCATGATATCGATGATGCCGTTCGTGCCCATATTATCTCCTTAGACGACTTACCCGAAAGCTGTATAAAGCTACTGGGCCGTACCCATTCGGAAAGGATTCACAACATGATCGTGGATGTGATTGAAAACAGCCAGGATAAACCCTATGTTTCAATGAGTCCGGAAATCGGTTCCGCCACCGAGGAGCTGAGACAGTTTATGTTCAGGCGTGTTTATGTTGATTCCGTGGCCAAGGCTGAAGAGAGCAAAGCCATGTATGTACTGGAGGAGCTCTTTAACTATTTTATGGAGCATCCCCAAAAGCTTCCGGAGGAGTATTTCCGGAATATCGATGAATACGGCGAAGAGCAGGTGGTCTGTGATTATATTGCAGGCATGACGGATCGCTATGCCCTGAGGATTTTTTCGAACTTGTTCATTCCCAGCTCATGGAATACCCTTTAAATAGGATATCCGCCTTGTCCGGTTTCCATTCGGGCATTCTGTGCACAGGCGCAAAGAAGAGTACGGCAGCAAGGAAATAAGTGCAAAAATAGAAATAAATGGGTATTTCAGAGGCTTTTCATAATAAAATTATAAAAAAAAGAAGGATAATCGAAGATTTTGGCGAACATAAATACTATAAACAGGTGGTTTTGATGGGACTCTTTTTTCCGGAGGAATGGGTTGAAGAGGTAAGGGCGAGCAATGACATCGTTGATGTCATATCGGATTACGTGCAGTTAAAACGGAGTGGGAGGGGTTTTTTTGGTTTATGCCCTTTCCACAATGAAAAAACAGCCTCATTTCATGTCAACCCTGAAAGCCAGTTGTATCACTGCTTTGGCTGCGGTGTAGGCGGAAATGTATTCAATTTTATCATGGCCATTGAAAGGTTGGACTTCTACGAAGCCGTAAAGCTCATGGCAGAGAGGGCGGGTATTCCCCTGCCCAATACAATGGATGTGGACAAGTTTACCCGGTCCAAAAAAATAAGGGATCAAATGTATGAACTCCATAAAGAAGCAGCCAGGTTTTATTTTGAGATCCTGATGTCCAAAGAAGGCCGGAAGGCTCTGGAATATTTACAGTCCAGGGGATTGGACAAAAGTACGATCAAGGCTTTTGGGCTGGGCTACGCGCCTGACGGATGGGAGACCATCAAAACATTTTTAAAACAAAAGAACTATCCTGAAGAATTGCTGATAGAGTCAGGCATTGTCGTCAAAAACAGCAACAACAGAGTATATGACAGATTCCGGAACCGGATCATGTTTCCGATTATTCATCCCCGCGGAATGGTCATCGGATTCGGCGGGAGGGTACTGGATGATTCGCTTCCCAAGTACTTGAATTCATCCGACAGCTTGATCTTTAACAAGAGCAGCACCCTGTACGGTCTGAACCTGGTCAGAAAACAGCTGCCGATAGAGAATCTAATCATCGTGGAAGGCTATATGGATGTGATCTCATTGCATCAATTCGGCTTTAAAAACGCAGTTGCCTCTTTAGGAACCTCTTTGACCAGGGAGCAGGCCAAAATGCTCAGGCGGTATGCCGGTGAGGTATATATTGCCTACGACGGCGATACTGCAGGTCAGAAGGCCACCTTGAGAGGGCTGGATATCCTGCAGGAAGCAGGATGCAAAGTGAAGGTCATGCAATTTCCCAAGGGACAGGATCCCGACGAGGTCCTGAGAAAATATGGGCCGGAATACTTTAAAAAGTTGATGAACAATGCCCTGTCCCTGGTTGATTATAAATTGGAACAGCTGAAAAATGAATACGACCTAAACAGCCAGGAAGGGAGAACGGGCTTTGCTTCGGCGGCTGCCCGGATTTTGGTCAAGCTCCCGAATCTCCTGGAAAGGGATGTCCATATACAGCGCCTGGAGGCGTTAACCGGGTTCAAATCCCGTATTATCTATCAAGAAATTGAACGTTTGGAAAGAAACGATGCCTCAAAGGGTGTAAAAGAGAAAAGAATTGGTAATAATAGGCTTGACACAGCGAAAGGAAGCTTGAGAATACTCATTCCAAGCAATATCAAAGCGGAAAGAGATTTGATTGCTCTTATGGCTTTGAGCGAGGAAAATGCGAAAAAGATCTTAAAAAAACTGGATGTTCAGGATTTTGAAGATCCAATTCACAGGGAGATTGTCAGCATCATCAAAAAGCTGATTGAATCCGATAAAGAGGTGAATCCCGCTCAAATTTTAAATTATGTCGGGGATCAGGACAAGATTAAAAAAATGGTTGAAATATTTACCCTTCAAATAGAGTATGATAATACTGAAAAATACATGGACGATTGTATCAATGAAGTCCTGTTGAGCGGTTTGGAAAAACGCCGGCAGGAGTTGCTAAAGCAAATTACCGAACTGGAACAATCTGAAAAGGTTGATCCGGTGAAATATAGATCTTTGATCCAGGAATTAGGTGAGGTTAATCGCAAACTAAAAACGAACAGGTAGGGAAGGAGGGAATGATTTGAAGAACTCGGAATCAAAGATGGAGCGCATCAAGGAACTGATCGAAAAAGGGAAATCGAAAGGTTCTTTGACATATAAGGAAATTATGGATATGCTGGAGGAAATCGATTTGGAACCTGAGCAAATAGAAAAGGTTTACGAAAGCCTTGAAGCCCTTGGAATTGATATCGTTGATAATAATCATCCGGATGAAGAGATCAATGCTTCAGAGGATTTGGACTTAAGTCTTCCTGAAGGAATTAGCATAGATGATCCCGTAAGAATGTATTTAAAGGAAATAGGAAAAGTTCCTTTGCTCTCTCCGGAGGAGGAAATAGAACTGGCCAAGCGAATGCAGCAAGGCGATGAAATGGCCAAAAGAAAACTGGCAGAGGCAAACCTGAGGCTGGTGGTCAGCATTGCCAAGCGTTATGTAGGCCGGGGTATGTTATTTCTGGATCTCATTCAAGAGGGCAATCTGGGGTTGATAAAGGCAGTTGAAAAGTTTGACTATCGAAAAGGCTTTAAATTCAGTACCTATGCCACATGGTGGATCCGCCAGGCCATCACCCGCGCCATTGCAGATCAAGCCAGAACAATCCGCATCCCCGTTCATATGGTTGAAACGATCAACAAACTGATTCGGGTTTCGCGCCAGCTCCTTCAGGAATATGGCAGAGAACCTCTCCCGGAGGAGATTGCCAGGGAGATGGGAGTCTCTGAGGAAAAGGTACGGGAGATCATGAAGATTGCCCAGGAACCGGTTTCCCTTGAGACTCCGATTGGAGAGGAAGAGGACAGTCATCTGGGCGATTTTATTCCCGATGATGACGCTCCGGCTCCTGCCGAAGCAGCAGCCTTCACCCTTCTGAAAGAGCAGTTGATGGATGTGCTGGATACATTGACTCCCCGGGAGGAAAAGGTTTTAAGGCTTCGTTTCGGCCTGGATGACGGCAGGGCACGAACACTGGAAGAGGTGGGCAAAGAATTCAATGTCACCCGTGAGAGAATCAGGCAGATTGAAGCAAAAGCCCTGAGGAAGCTGAGACATCCCAGCAGAAGTAAAAAGCTGAAGGATTACCTGGATTAAACACCGGCAGTTGCTAAGGAGCAGCTGCTTTTTCATTATATTATGGTTTGAGAGATGTGGTGAGATGCTTTGTGTTAATTGAACGACTCATGGCCATTGCAAGGAAAGTTCCCCATTCCCGAATGCTTTTGGATGTTGGGACGGATCATGGTTTTCTCCCTGTTTTTCTGGTAGAACAGGGAATCGCAGAGCGGGCAATCGCTTCTGATATCAGCGAGCCTTCCTTAAATAAAGCCAGGGCCTATATTGCCCAGAGGGGGCTTGGAGACAGGATCGAAACCCGGGTCGGAAACGGCTTGTCCGTAGTAAAGCCCGGGGAAGTGGATACGGTACTCATTGCCGGAATGGGGGGCCTGCTCATCCGGGATATTTTAGAGCAGGGCCGGGAAGTGGCTTTAAAGGCTCAGACCTTTGTTCTCCAGCCCATGACCGCCCAGGATCTTTTAAGAAAGTGGTTGATTGGCAATCATTTTAGGATCGTAGATGAGGTGCTGGCAAAGGAAGGGGAAAGGATTTATGAGGTGATTGTTGCCAAGCACGGTGACCAGGAAGCCCCGGAGGAAATATACTATGAAATCGGCCGGAAATTAATCGAAAATCAGGATCCTCTGCTGGAGGAATTTGTACTGAAAAAAATCGCAAAGGCTCGGGAGATTTTGAATAAGCTCAGGGGGCAAAACACGGAGAACGCTCAAAGGAGCTATGAGGAATTTTACAAGAAACTTCTGAAGTACGAGGAGGTTTACAAATGGGATGTACGGTTCAAGAAATCGTAAAGATCATGGAGGCCATCGCTCCGCCGAGTCTGGCTGAGGGGTGGGACAATGTAGGCCTGCTGGTGGGGGATCCCCGGGCAAGGGTCGACAGAATCATGGTTTCCCTTGATATTACGATGGAAGTTGTCCAGGAGGCCGTCGAAAAGAAGGTGGATATGATGATTGCCCACCACCCCATTATCTTTAAGCCTATCCGCTGTGTCAGAAAAGACGATTGGATCGGAGGGCTTTTGTATGAATTGATACAAAACAATATTGCGGTATACTGTGCCCATACCAATCTTGATAAGGCGCCGGGAGGGGTTGATGATACCCTGGCCCGTTCCCTGGGGCTCCTTCAAGTTCGTCCCCTTTCCTATGAACAGGGAGATCCGTCCGTCGGGCAGGGCATCGGGAGGATTGGTCAGCTTGCCCGGCCGGTTCCCCTGAGGGAATATATGAAGAAGATCAAGGAAATACTAGGAATTGAATCCATCAGCGTCGCAGGTCCCACGGAAAAGCAGGTTCAGGTCATTGCAACCTGTGCCGGAGCAGGTGCAGACTATATGGAAGAAGCCTTTTTAAAGGGAGCGGATTTGTTTATCACCGGGGAACTCAAGTATCATGACGCCCAGGAAGCGGCGGCCAGGGGCTGGTCGGTTGCCTCCGCCGGCCATTACTTTACGGAGGTCCTGGTTGTACCGCAGCTAATTCACTGTTTACAAAAGCGATTGAATGATTTACAATATAAAATAGAGCTTCTTATGCCCAGGGGACAAAAGGACCCTTACTGCGTGATTCGGGAATAAGCACAGCTTATTCCCTTTTCATACTTTTTAAAGAAGGAGGGAAAGGGATGCAGCAAATGATTGAACTACTGTGGGAGTACCAGAATGTGGACATGGCCTTGGATAAATGTGAAGCGGAAAGAAAAAGTTCGCCCCTGCGACAGAAACTGATTAAGTTGAAGAACTACATGGTGGAGCAGCAGGAAACCCTGATTAAGTTAAATGAGCAGGCCGAGAAGAAAAACAGGATTTACGATCGGATTAACCATGAATATGAAAATATCGTGAATAATGTCAGAGCGGATCAAAAGAGAATCCAGGACGGAGCAATCAGCAGCGTAAAGCAGCTGGAGCAAATGGAGAAAAATGTTGAGGCCTGGCTGGAAAAGATCGATAAGAAGGAACAAGAGTTGATGAAGCTCCTGGATGAGCTGAATGACCTTGGCCAGAAACTGAAGGAAATCAGAATGCATGTAACAAAGGCCAAAAAGGAATATACGGATGTGAAGGCCGTTTATGACAGGGAAATGGAAGAGTTTCAGGCGAAGTACCAGCAGCTGAAGGATAAGAAAGACAGCCTTGAAAGCAGGATAGACAAAGCCTTGATTGCCAAATATCGCAACCTGAAAGCGAATCGGACAACTGCCCTGGCTCCGGTCATCGACGGCCGGTGCGGTGGGTGCAATATGACCCTTGCATCATTGGTGGTCCAAAATGTAACAGACGGCAACAGGATTGTGGAGTGTGAAAACTGCGGCAGGATCCTGTGCGCTGAAATAAACAAGACAGTATCCTGAAGCTGGTAATTCAGGATGAAATTAAGTTTGACATAGATTTTCATGTATGTTACTATAATACTCCCAAATGAATATTGATTTGTGAGTAAGTTGAATGATCGCGGATGCGGGAAACCGCATACGAGGAAAGTCCGAGCTCCGCAGGGCAGGGTGCTGGGTAATACCCAGTGGAGGCGACTCCAAGGAAAGTGCAACAGAGAGATACCGCATTCTAGATACTAGATGCTAGAGACTAAAGACAGAAGATCAGAACTTCTGCTTTCGTTTCTGGAGTCTAGTGCCTGGAATGTAAGGGTGGAAAGGTGAGGTAAGAGCTCACCAGCATCCAGGCGACTGGATTGGCTATGTAAACCCCACCTGGAGTAAGACCGAATAGGGGACGGAATGTGGTGGCCCGCCACGTCCCGGGTAAGGTCGCTTGAGCCTATTGGCAACAATAGGCCTAGATAGATGATCATTCACGACAGAACTCGGCTTACAGACTTATCTCACAAATCAAAAAAACTCAATGCTTTTGCATTGAGTTTTTTTATTTTTGTTGTGAATCTCAGGGATGTTCTGTATAATGGAGGGTGGAGTTTGCCATAGCGGAAAAGAGCCAGGATTGGAAATGATAAGAAATAACAGAATGCTTCTTTTTCGAATGAATATTGAAGGCATCATTGCATTTTTTGGAAAAAGCTGCTTTATAAATGCAAAGAGTAGATGTAATGGGAAATGGGCGCCGGAGGGAAAGGCCTCATGATAAAAGCAGGAGGCAGGACCGGGAAGGGTCTGTTTCAATTGTCAGGTGATTTACTTTTCGGCCTGTCAAGGGGGGAGGTGGCAGCCTTTTATGCCTGTAAAGATAGAGCGGATACCGCTAAAAAATAATGAAAAAATATTCACCGATTTTTGGACCGGCTCTATCCAGGACTGGAGAATCGATCCGGATCAGATTCTCTTTTTTGCCCAACCGGCCCTTGAGAATATCTGGCTGTATCTCGCATGGGATAGCGGCGAGATTTGCGGGGTTCTGGCGAATGAAGAAGGTCCTGTGAATTCCATTTGGCTGTTGTTTGTACATCCCGATTTTCGGAGAAGGGGCATCGGCAGCGCACTGTTTCACTGCGCTTTATCAAGGATCTGCGGTGATTGGAAAGCCGGTTTGGGAACCGGATACTGGTGGCAGGGCGTCCCCGTAGGGTGCGGCGATGCATTCCTGGAAAAGCGCGGCTTTCAATGGTCCTGGACGAGTATAGATATGTTGCTGGATCTGGATAAATGGACTTCCCCTGTATCGGAAGCTCCTGTAAGAGTAAGTCCGATGAATAAAGACGAAGGGGATCCATTATTGGACATGTTAAAAAATGAAAAGGAACTGGTCCATTGGATACCAGCGTACCGGGCCTTGATCGACGGCAACCGTTGGGAAAAGATTTTTGTTGCCCGTGAAGGAGGCAGGATTGTCGGCTCTGCTATCCTGATGGATGAAAAGGAGATCCGCTGGCATAAGAATTTTCCCGGCAGGACCGGCGGAATCGGATGCCTTGGTGTCAGGGAAGCCCATCGGGGGAAAGGGATCGGGGCAGCCCTGGTCATCACATTGACAAATGAGCTGAAACACCTGGGTTTTGATCAATCCTATATCGGTTATACCTGGCTGGAGAAATGGTATGGGAAATTTGGCTACCGAACCGTTTATCGTTTCAAAATGGGTCAAAGAGCGTCAAAGCTTTGAAGGATTCGAAGTTCAAGACGGAGTTTTTAAAAGCATTTTATCAGTGCTCATTGCATGCAAATACAAGCGAAAGATATGTCATTAACATTGGGAGGTGTTTTTTATGATACTGCCGCTTTATGAGCTCCGGGACGGGGTCTCCAAGCAGTTTACCACTTTTGATGTTGAAAAAAGGTCAAAGACCATAAGCGTAAGGCCGGGAGAAAAACGGGTCTTTGTCGATTGCAGGAAAACAGGGATCATCACCAGAATATGGTTCACCTTTCCCGGTTGGTTCTGGCAGCATTGGAATGAGAAGGCAGCGATTGATCCGACTGTCTTAAAGAAGCTTATTCTCAGAATCTATTGGGACGGAATGGAGTACCCGTCCGTCGAAGCGCCTATGGGGGACTTTTTCGGAATAGGCCACTGTGAGTACCGGCACTATACATCCAAATATCTCGGCATGTCCAGCGGCGGTTTTTACTGCTATTTTCCGATGCCCTTTGAGGGGGTGAGGCTTGAGATTGAGAATCTCCACGAAAGCATCACGGCCGATGTCTTTATGAATATAAACTATCAGGAGCTGAGTTCGCTGCCCAAGAATGCAGGAAGGTTCCATTGCGTGTTTCACTGTGGCTACAACCCGGGACCGGAACCGATTGAAATCATTGAAGCCAGGGGAGAAGGCCATTTTGTCGGCTGCTGCCTGTCGATTCAGGGAGAGAAGCTCAATTATCTTTCCTACCTGGAGGCGCCGGAGTACATCTATATTGACACGGAGGATGAGGAAGCTCCTTCGATTGTGGGTACAGGCCTTGAGGATTATTTTAACGGCGGCTGGTACTTCAGGGAGGGTGAATTCTATGGACCCCTCCACGGAGTTCCCTTAAAGGACACCCTCCGCTCCATGATCAGCATGTACCGGTTCCATGAAATGGACGCTATTACGTTTAAGAAGCGGTTTAAAATGGCTTTCGTCAATCCCTGGGAGCCGGAGCGGCTCAAGCCGTTCAAATTTTCTTCCACTGCATACTATTATCTAAAGAAGGCGGAAAGGCTCCTTTTTAATCTGCCTCCTGCCGACAAGCTCGTTGATCTTTACCGCATCAGGGACGTGGATCACCAATCGATACCGTGATTGGCAACAAATTTCTGAATAAAAAAAGCCGTATATTATCAATATTTGCAGGAAAAGCGGAAAGGGCTGACCTAAAAGGTTTTTAACCTAGAAGGCAGCCCTTTTTGTTTTTCAAAAAGAATGGCGACGATCCCTCAAGGATGGTTGCCGCCTTGTCATATGATGTGCTATACAGAACGGCCCCCGTTCAGTTTTTCCTTTTCAAGGCCCGAAAAAGAAATCCACAGAACCCTCAGTTGTTTTTTGTCCGTCCGAGGAGAGACTTAACCTCAATTCCCTGTATAAACCGGAGCCTGTGCCCCTTTTCCGAGTTTTCCCGATCGGCTTGATTTGGCATGGTCTTTTACCACACATTGCCCAGAACCACTCTGTTTAGATATTTCCCGGCCGTCTCCGCCGCCCTTCTCATAAATCCAATATCGGTGGGGGGATGGGCCATTTGATATCTCGGGAAGTACCTGGATAAGTGCAGGGGGATATTGCTGTCCAATTCCGACAAGAATTTGGCGATCTCCTCTACTTCTTCCAGGCTGTCGTTTTCATTGGTGATCAGCAGGGTGGTGATTTCCACATGACAGGATTTCACAGCGGTCTCGATGGTTTGAAGCACCGGCTTCAGTCTCCCCCCGCAGAGCTTTCTGTAGGTTTCGTTTTTAAAGCTTTTGAGATCAATATTCATGGCATCTGTAAAGGGGAGGAGCTGCTTTAGGGGCTCCTGATTGATATAGCCGTTGGTGACCAGTACGACGGAAGCCTTCGGGTCCTTTTCCTTGAGAAGCCGTGCACAGTCGTATACGTACTCATACCAAATGGTCGGTTCATTGTAAGTAAAGGCTATCCCGATATTGTCCTCCGTTGTCAGGGCAATTTGAACCAGTTCCTCCTTGGAAACAAATTGGCTCCTTGCCTTTACAGGGCTTTCGGGATCATACTGGGAAATGCTGTAGTTCTGGCAGAAGCTGCATGTAAAATTACAGCCGAAGCTGCCCGCCGATAAAATAAAGGTACGGGGCTTAAAAAAGGTTAGAGGCTTTTTTTCAATCGGATCCAAAGCAAGGGAAGTAAGCTCTCCGTAGTTCAAGGTAAAAAGCTCTCCGTCCTCATGCTTTCTTACACGGCACTTTCCCAAATGCCCGTTTTCAATGACGCAATGATGGGGGCAGAGCAGGCAGTGGACCTTGTCTTTGATCTTTTCATAAAACATGGCTCGGACTTTCATCCCGTTCATCCCTTTCACAAGGTTCCCGGCTCCGGCTTATACCTCCCGGTGCCGGATTACCCGGAACCGCTCTACGGTGTATGCTTCACCGGGCCTGATTCCCGCCTTTCGCAAGGCGATGGACAGCTGCTCTTCAACCGTATCGACCCCTTCCAGGTCAGGCAACAAAAGACCGGTTCTGCCGCCGGAGCGGACAATCACACCGTATTCCTTTGGATTCAATTCCTCTTTGGTTGCCGGTTCGGGTTCTGATAAAACGTCAACGGAGAAATCAATATCCAAAAGCTCATCCCTTTCCACCGGCTCGAATCGGGGGTCATGGAGCCCGGCTTCAATGGCATTGCGGATGATTTCCTCCGCCACATTTTCCGTTGTCGGGAAAATCGTTCCAATGCAGCCCCTGAGCTCTCCGAATTTTTTCAGGGATACAAAAACCCCCCTTCGGTTCCCTTTCATTTCGTCCGTCACATAATCGGGAAGCTTCTCTATCCTCCTGCCGGTATTAAGGTATGTCGTCAAGCTCTCCCTGGCAAGCCTCACAAAAGGGTCTTTTTGGTCCTGCTTTTTTTTATAAGCTTCGGATCGCAGGACCTCTAGTTTCTCAAGCATGGATTGATCATCGGAGACGACATGAAATTCCATGATCCCGTATCCGACTCCGAAAGGTCCCTCGTAGCTTAAGAGCTCTCCCTCAAACTTCTTTCCGTCCAAAGTTCCCAGCAAAATTGCCACGGAACGCCTGCCGCATTCTCCGGCATTGCCGATCATCTCTTTATCCAAGCTGAAGACGCCGGGTACGTTCCCATTTTTCAGATGCTGAAGGAATTCTTCATCGAACCGGGGGCCGGCCGGATGATATCCATAAGGCCCATCTTCTTTAAGCCGGTGGGATAAGTCGCCGCTGGCGATGAATACCGCCTTCTCCCGGAGCTCCTCAACGGCTTTTTTAATGAGCATTCCGAATCGGTAAAGGTCGATATCGCCAAAGGGAGCATAGGTGATGTGGACGAGCCGGAAATTCCTGTAATGCTGGTGGATAAAGTACAACGGTACCATGGTTCCGTGATCCAGCCGGAGTATGGTTCGATAGTTTTTGAGCAGGGAGTTGGTCAGCAGCACTGAGGATAGCCCTTCTTCCTCGGCCAGCTCATAGATCCTTCTGGTGAGCTTTTTGTTGACCAAAAAGGCCATTGAAACGGAAGGGGTATTGAAGTTCCCCATGTCCCCGGCCATTTCATCTTCATAGCATAGGGCAATGGCATCCCGGAACATGGGCCCGTGGGGAGTGACCAGTATAACGGTGTCCGGTTCTTTTTGAGCAATGTCTTTTCCCACGGTATGAAAAGCACTGGTTGTTTGAACGATCCTTTGCTCTTCTCCTTTTCCGATTTCCGGGATAATGATAGGTGGATGGGGGAGGAGATAATAACCTTCTATGCTCATAAAAATTCACCTCTTTTTATGATTGAATCTTCATTAGTGTTTGCATCTTTCCATGAATCAATGAATTTGAAAAATGAGAGGGATTGTCGTGATGGAATCGAGCTTATTAAAATTTTGATACTTATGAATGCTAAGGATGCATTCCATCAATTATGAAAAAGAGATATTCTTACAAAATTATTATACTCTATTCCCATGATATGTAAAGAATGATGCTTGTTAAGGAGGGCTTGGGTATATCCATGATACACCATGCTGAGATAAGAAATACCTTTCTGGTACTGAGGGGTGATATGAACCAACTCAATCTTAAGGTGTTGAGTCCTTATTTGATTCGTTTTGGCTGCAAAAGGAGTTTATTTTTAGAAAGGGAAGGATTTAATGCCCAAATACAGAATATAAAATATATTCAGAAGTGATAAACAACTGTTATTATATCCGGGGAATTGATAAAATATATGGGAGAACTGAAAAAGGGATGACGTGTCGAAATCTCCTGCCTCGCTTAGCTACGAGCTCCAATTTCTACACAATTTATTCCTTTGCTCGAACAGGTAACTGAGAGAGAAAAATTAAGGGTACAGGCTGGTAAAATTTATATGATAAAGGTGATGACATGAGAAGAAATTTTAGCTTTTTCTGGGTTATAATTTTTACATTTGCTTTCCTCATTTGCCTTCCCCAAGATGTAAGAGCAGACGAAGACTTGATAATACCCAAGTGGGTTGTGAACGCATTTCTCCTTGAAAATGGAGATCTGGATATCGTGGAAGATATTACCTTTGAATTTGATGGGGATTTCAATGGTGTATATAGGGAGATTGTGCCGGTAGGTACCTCAGGAGTGTCCAATATCCAGGTACAAGAGCTTGTTGGGAATGGCTCAAAGGATTATACCCTGGTGGAGAAAGCCAGAAATGGAGATTCAGGTGTATATCTTCTGGAAGAAGAAAAAGATTTAATCCGGATTAAGATATTTTCTCCCTCTGAAGACCAGCAAAGGACCTTTAGAATAAGCTATATAATCAAGAACACAGCTATAAAGTACAATGACATCGGAGAGTTATACTATAAATTCCTGGGAGATGAAAATGAAACCCCCATTGAGATTTTTGAAGTTCATATTAACCTGCCCCAACCGGCAGAAAATGATCAAGTGAAGGTATTTGCCCATGGGCCGCTTAACGGGAAAATAAGAAAAATAGATAATTCTACATATTCCCTATATGTTGAAGATGTTCCGCCAGATACTTATATCGAGGGCAGGATACTGTTTCCAAAGGAGTTCATACCCCTTTCCGGTAACGTTCAAAATATCGACAATTATTCCAACATACTGGAGGAAGAGGCAGCTTATCAAAACAAGCTGAGGGAAGACAGAGAAAGAAGGGAAAGGATAAGAGGGGTACTGGAGCAAGCTTCCATCTGGGCTTCCATCATTGGTTTTGGGGTTTTTGGCCTGTTTCTTAAGCTATTTCGAAGAGAAAAGAATGTTTTCCAGGATGATGGGTATACCGGCGCTGATATTCCGGAGGACTGCACTCCTGCTGTGGCATCCTATTTAACAGGCAATCTGGTAAGCACGAATACTCTATTTGCGACCCTCCTTGATCTCATTCGAAAAGGATATTTGAAGATCGAGGAGGGAGAAGATCAAGAGGAGTTTATTATTACACAGGTGAAAAAAGAGGATGACTTTCTATCCGGTCATGAACGGCATTTTATAAATTGGTTGATCAATGAAATGGGCAACGGAAAATCCGTCAGTACGGATGAAATACAGGATTTTTGCGAAAACCAAAGATCTGAATATTTAAAGCTGTATACCGATTGGCAAAGCAAGATCAGGGAAGATGCACTAAGAAGAGGATATTATGACAAAAGCAAAACAAAAGTCGGGGTATTTGTCATGATATCATCCCTATTATTCTTTGTACTGGGGATTTTCACCGCGATCTACGGCAGTTTGTTTGGCCTTTTGAGCTTGACTGCCGGAGCAGTTTTGTTTGTATACAGCATAGCCTTATTTAGCAGGCGCTCTGATTATGGATACCGGCAGTACAAAAAATGGATGGCGTTTAAAAAATTCATGAAGCAGCATCAGGATTTATCAGAAGAGGACATCACGAAGCTTTCTGCAAATGCATCTTTAATCTACGGGTTAAGCTTGGGCATAGCGAAAAAAGCAGCGGAATGTATTTTGGATAAAGTGGGTTCTCTCAATGACAGGTATTCCTACAACAATTGGATAGTATGGTATCTTCTGTTTGTCAACAATGATAATAATGCTTTTCATAAAAGCATAAACGGTTCATTTAGTGGAGGCCCGGCTGGCTCCTCAGGAGGCGGCTTTTCCGGCGGTGGCGGCGGTGGTGCCGGTGGAGGCGGAGCAGGCGGATTTTAAGTTCTATACACGAGTTTCATCCTTTATAAGGAGCCAAGCCAGTAATATTTTCGTGTTCATGCACTTCCCATAAAGAGGGCTTTGATCCAAGTCCATTTTGATTCGGAGGGTAATGAAATGAAAGCAACAAGAACGATAAAGGCCTTTGTTGTGACCCATAAAGGACTTGTCCATGACATCAATGAGGACAATTACTTTCTGCAGGGAAGGTATATGCAAAGGAGCAAGGGGACTTACAGGGAGTCCCTTACGTCCCGTTCTACCGACTTCCTCTGTGCCGTCTGCGATGGGGCCGGCGGTGAAAAAGAAGGGGAATCGGCCTCTTTGCCGGTTGTGAAGGGCTTGGCTGAAACTTTTGGATCTTTGAGGACATCCAGAAGCTCCTTGTCCGTTCTTTTGGGCAGACTGGAGAGGTATTTGGAAAATACAAACAAGCTGTTGTACGAAAAGGCCCGGGAAGCAGGCAACAGAATGGCTGCAACCCTTGCCTGTCTGGTCATCAGCGACAAGGAAGCGGTGGCTTTAAACCTGGGCGACAGCCGGGTTTATCTAATGCGGGACGGCAAGCTGCATCTGCTTACCACGGACCATGTGGAAAGCAAAGGGCCTGTCACCCCTTCCCGGGAAAGGAGAAGCAAGGAAGCCCCGGGTGGGAAAATATTAACCCGCTATCTGGGCATGGCGCCTGAAAAGGGAAAAGCGGCAGCTGAGCATTCCAACGTCCTTGTGCTGAGGGACGGCGATCGATTTTTGTTGTGCAGTAACGGCCTGACAGACTTTGTCAGCGGCGAAAAGATTGCGGAGATTATGGCGGCCAATCCTGAAGGGGACATTGCCTGTGAGGAACTGGTCATAGAGGCTTTAAAGAACGGCGGCAAAGACAATGTTACGGTTTCGATTCTTCAAATTGAGGAAACAGAGGAACTGCCTCAAACCGAGGACGGCGATCCCGTTGAAGAGATCAAAGAAGGCCTCAAGGCCAAGCTGACAAAGCCCTATATGAAAATCCTCTATATCATTCTAAGCCTGTATATCCTCATCGGAACCATAACCCTGGCCCTTCCCAACCTCCTTGATAGAAGAGGGGGAGACAGCCGGCAGACGTCCCGGCAGGAGGAGAGCTCTTCTCAAGATTCATCCGAAGAGCAGCCGGGTGAAGATTCAGATGGCTCGGAACAGGTAGTAGACGGTGCTGATTCCTCCAATGAAGAAGGCGAGGGAAATGATGGAACCGGAACTGCCACAGAAAATGTGATAGATACGGGAGACGACTCCAATGGGACTGAAACTGTGGAGGGCCAAACAGATGAACCCATACGGTATGAGGTTCGGAAAGGGGATACCCTTATGAGCATCAGCCAGAAGTTTTATGGTTCGAAGGACCACTACAAGCTTATCGTGGAGTATAATGACATTGACGACCCCGATATGATACAGGTAGGGCAGATATTGCTGATCCCGCAAAAGCCGGAATCAGATGAGAGGAGCGATGAGTAATTCTTTTAAAAAAATCATGAAGGGATTACAGCCATCATCTTAAACGTGATAACTAACAAAAAGGGGTGTGTGCAATTTGTATTTTGACAACCAAAGGCAGGCGAAAAGCGAGCTTTGTGATGCGAGTGAGAAGAGTCCTTTTCGAATGCTCTTTCTGATACCAATTGGACTCATCGTTGCGTTTTTTTACATCATGCCACTGCTTTAAATTCTATATAGAAGCTTCACCAACTTCAATTACATTGAGCCTCCTACGTTTATCGGGTGGGAGAATTATGGAAGACTGCTCAATGACGAGGTTGTAGGGATCAGTATAATGAATACAATCCAATTCACAGTTGTTTCGACCGCCATTGCCCTAGGCCTAAGTGTATTGATGGCTTGGGCTTCTTCGCATTTGCATAAAAAACTACGGGCATTTTTTTGTTCGTTGTTTTGTCTGGCATCTGCGAGTTATATTTTGCCTCAGCATTTGTCCACGATTTTTTCATCAGATGTACAGGGCGTTCTAAACAGCTATTTGCTAAGGACAGGGATAATAAAAAAGCCGATTCCTTTTTTGCTCAGTCCGGAGTTTATACGAATCCTTTCTGTATTGATGCCGGTAATCATTGGATTAGGTCCCTTGTATTTGATTTTGACCTTGGCATTCTCCTATAGAAGCAAATGGAGATTTTATACTCATCTTGCTGTTTCACTCCAGGCAGTCATCGCTATGATTTCCGTTTTTTCTGTAGCACAGATTGCCGGATTTCCAACATCGGACTACAGCGGCCATACACTACTGTCTTCCATATATGACCATATGATGATAAGGTTTGAAGCCGGGTATGCAAGTGCCTTAATCGTCGTATTAGGGATTATTACTGTTTTATTGGTTGCTCTTCTAAATGTGATTGTATATTGGGCTTCGATGATTGTGAAAACAATAGGAATAAGTCAAGCCGACAAAGCCCGTTTTGTATTGGGAAATACAGGAATGATTGTTCTTCGGGTTGGCATTTTTATAGTTATGCTCTTGTTCCTTTGCTTGTTGATGTACCCCTATGTGCAGATGATACTGGATTCTTTTAAACCCATCAATGAAATATTCCTGTTTCCGAGAAGGGTGTGGCCAATCCAACCTACCTGGGAAAACTATAAAAAAGCATTCCAATCTGTATCCGGTACATCTTTGTTGCTAGATTCAGGCATCATCTTTTTCGCATCAACTTTGATCATGTATGCAGTGTCTATTCTTTGTGGGTTCGGTTTTGCCTTTGATTTCAAAGGAAGAAAGCTCCTTTTGGGAAGCCTTGCCTTTTCTTTTATCCTATCACCCGTTTTATTGTTATCATTTGAATATTTTCTCAAAGGAATGTTTATCACGATCGCTACACTGCTCATAACAAGCCCCGGCTTTGGTTTGGCAGCCTATTTCAGTGCATTGATCTTCAAGCACTGTACGAAAGGTTCCAATAGTTTGAGAGATTTCTTCAGTTCAAGGAAAAGGTTAAGCGAAGCCCTACTGGCTGTGCTGGCAATATCTATGTTGGCATCGCTGACTACATGGCTTTATGTTATTGCTATACCGATGATAAGCAATCATTCACTCATACAAGCAATTAGGCAAGCTTCTCAAACAGGAGATGCCGCTTTATTGGTACTGAGCACGATATTCCCCCTTTTCATTGTCTTGTCAGCGATTCCGATTTTTATGAACGTTTTGCAAAAAGAGCATTTGTGATGTTTGGATTTAGGTAATAATACTGGGAGAACCGTAGTGGAGAATCTGACTGTTATTTCTTCAATGGTTGGATTTAAAACGATAAAAAGATGGAATAGATCCTTTCGATAGAACATCCATAGGATATCAGGAATCAAAGCAAAGGTTTTGATTGCTTGTTCCTGACAATGTCCAGTACTGTTCATATTGAAAAACAGGTCCAGACAGTGTAATATAACGAGGAAAAGGTGTTCCACATCTCTTTTTGGTGGCAGGCATCTAATTCCACAAAAGGCGGTGAGTCAAAATCTCCCCCTCATTGAAACGGCGTGTTGAAATTGCTATGCAATTTTAAAATATGTGAACTAGTTTATATGCAGGAGGAAACGATGAAAAAAGGACTGTTTGACAGATTCTATGGGTGGGATTATTTTTCTTTGTTCTTGATTGCGATCAGCTTACCTTTATTATTCAGCAAGTATACTGTAGTCATTGGTTTAGGCCTTCTTTGCTATACTCTTTGGAGGGCTTTTTCCGGAGACATGGAACGAAGGCGGGCGGAAGAAGCCCAATTTGAACGAATGATGAGGGTTGCATTATATAAGATCACGATTTGGGCTCAAAAACCTGCCCGAAGCATACAACTCTGGCATCAACGTTTTCAGCAGCGGAAGTTCTACCTCTATTTTAAATGCCCCAATTGCGGGCAGATGCTCCGGGTTCCGAGGAATAAGGGAACCATTTTGGTTACCTGCAAAGTGTGTTTACATAAATTTAAAAAGAAAAGCTGACGACTTCTACCGGATAACCGAGATGCGGGGATGACCTGTTGGCATCCCTTGTTTTTTTCTGTTCATAACAGCCATTTTATGTTAAGATAATATGGTAAGCAGCAAAAGGAGGAAGGACCATGGCCGATATTATCAAACAACTGGCCCAGGAGCTAAAGGTATCAGAGGAACAGATTCAAAGGACGGTTGCCCTGATTGATGAGGGCAATACCATCCCCTTTATAGCGAGATACCGCAAAGAGGTAACAGGCGGGCTTGATGACGCCCTTCTTCGTGATTTGTCGGATCGGCTGGCTTATCTTCGGAATCTGGAGTCGCGCAGGGAGGAAATCACGCGCCTGATTGCCGAGCAGGAAAAGCTGACGGATGAGCTGGTGCAAAAGATTCAGGCAGCCCAGACCATGACGGAGCTGGAGGACATCTATCGCCCATTTCGCCCAAAACGCCGTACCCGGGCAACCATTGCCAGGGAAAAGGGTTTGGGGCCCCTTGCCGATATTCTTTGGAAGCAGGAGTTAACGGAGGGCAATATAGAAGAGCTGGCTGCCAGGTACATAGATGAGGAAAAGGAAGTCCGCTCAGTGGAGGAGGCTCTGGAGGGAGCCATGGACATCATGGCGGAGCTGGTCTCTGACAATGCAGATCTGCGGAAAATGGTCCGAGAATATACCTTCCGGCATGGTATTTTGGTGTCAAAGGCCATATCGGAAGAGAGGTCCGTTTATGAGATGTATTATGATTACCAGGAAGCCGTCAGAAGGATTGTACCCCACCGGGTTTTGGCGATCAACCGCGGGGAAAGGGAGAAATTCCTGTCGGTAAAAATTGAAGTAGACGAAGAAAAGGTCATAGGACTCCTATTAGACAAAGTGATCGTCAACCGGGAAAGCATCACGGTTCCCTTTGTCCAAAATGCAGTGGCAGATGCCTATAAACGCTTAATTGCCCCTTCCATTGAGCGGGAGATCCGCAACCAGCTGACAGAAGCAGCGGAAGAGCAGGCAATCAAAGTCTTCGGGGAGAACCTGAAGAATCTGCTGCTTCAACCCCCGGTGAAGGGTCGGGTGGTTATGGGCATTGATCCGGGCTATCGAACGGGAAATAAGCTGGCGGTTGTGGACGAGACGGGGAAGGTGCTGGATACCGGGGTGGTATATATCACCTTGAAGAACCACAATGTGGAACAGGGAAAGGCCATCATCAAAAGCCTGATTGAGAAACACGGGGTTGAAATCATCGCCATTGGTAACGGCACGGCATCTAAGGAAACGGAAATGGTGGTGGCAGACCTCATAAAGGAGCTTCCCCGAAAGGTGAGCTATATCATCGTAAATGAGGCGGGAGCATCGGTTTACTCGGCTTCCGAGCTGGCGAGGGAGGAGTTCCCCGATTATGATGTGGCCCTCCGCAGCGCCGTATCCATTGCCAGGAGGCTTCAGGATCCTCTGGCGGAGCTGGTAAAAATAGATCCCAAGGCGATCGGGGTCGGCCAGTACCAGCATGACGTCAACCAAAAAAGGCTTGCGGAAACCTTACACGGAATTGTAGAATACTGTGTGAATAATGTAGGCGTGGATTTAAATACTGCCTCTCCGTCCCTTCTCCAATATGTTTCAGGGATCAGCGCGGCGGTAGCCAGAAACATTGTAGCCTATCGGGAGGAAAAGGGCCCCTTCGGGTCCCGCCAGGACCTTTTAAAGGTAAGCAAGCTGGGGGCTAAGACCTTTGAGCAATGTGCCGGTTTTTTGCGCATACCGGGCGCTAAAAACATCCTGGACAATACGGCGGTTCATCCGGAATCCTACGGAGCGGTCGAAAAGCTTTTGAAAATAAAGGGCCTTTCTTTACATGAATTGGATGAGGAAGCTTTGAAAAAGCTTGCCCAGGATATGAAAGGCTGGGATCTTAAGGAGCTTTCTGAAATAGTCGGAGTCGGGCTCCCCACCCTT
>Ga0134092_1001213_pt1 | contig 23055 bp, 26 predicted proteins | sample 3_6taG_FD_94454 | JGI IMG/M metagenome (GOLD analysis project Ga0134092, IMG submission 94454) | Switchgrass degrading microbial communities from high solid loading bioreactors in New Hampshire, USA - 3_6_20_6_A3 metaG | ecosystem: Engineered > Bioreactor > Semi-continuous > Anaerobic >... | reverse complement strand
GGATTGCAGGTATTTTATCAATCCAAAGCTTTTCATTTTTCATTTCTGATTGCCTCCACATTACCTAATCAGCCGCCGCAGCTAACAGGTATTTTACACGCTGAAGCCTGCCCTGTTGTGATTATTTTCTCCCCATACTTCGGATCTGTCTTTACATAATTCAACGTACACTAAAATCATTATACCAGTTTTTGAATAAAGAGCTTGCCATTTAAAAATGTTCCGCCCTGTTCCCTTATTTCACAGCCGGAAAAACCGACCGTGTTCATTTGCCATAAATCAGTATGCATTTGCCGGACTTGATTACTTAACCGTAAATATAGCTAAAGCCGGCAAGGGATGCTAAAACATCCGCTGTCCGGCTTTCTCATGTGTTTCTGTTCTATGCTTACCCGGCTTATTAAATTATTTACTCATTATCAGCGATCCTGCCGGGCAGAGGAATATTCCCCAGTGAAACCAGAGGAATCCCCTTATAGTTGGTACGCTCCTCCCCTTCTGTCAAAACACAGGCAATTACAGAGATTTCAAAACCGATCTCCTTTGCCATGGTCAGGGCGGCATCAACTGTACCACCGGTTGACACCACATCATCGATGAAGCAAAGCTTCTTCCCCTTGAACCGTTCATATTTTTCCCTGCCGATCCACAGTTCCTGCTTGCCCTGTGTTGTGATAGATTCAACCAGAACATGCTTCGGATCCTTCATAAATGACTTATGGGATTTGCGCAGTTCCAGATAGCAGTCCATATCCCTGGCCATCTCCTGGCAAAGACCTGATGATTTGGTCTGCACCGTGACAAAGCCATCATAGCTGTAGCCCGCCAGCTTCTTTGTCAGTGCCCTTGCCGCGTGTTTGTTCCACTTTGACTCACCGGTCATATCAAAGGAATATATATGAAAATTATCGCCGATTTCAACCAGGGGCAGCTCTATTTCGAGCTCTTCATCTATACGCACCTTCCAGACAGAAGGCCATTTTGTATTATGCATGTGTTTAAATCCTCCTGTAGGTTATATATTTCTTATACCAAACCTATGTATGCACCGAGATAACGCACTGCAATACCTATCACCATGCCAAGGAAGGGATTCTTGGACCAGGCTGTTACACCAAGGGCGATATAACCGCTCATCGGATTCTCGGAAGCAGCAACTGCACTCAGATTAGGAGCGAAGGTAAGGGCAAATCCGATCACAAGCAGGAAGCCGGCAATGCTCTGGCTGGGCAGGTACTTGCCAAGCCTGTCGATTACACCTACCAAAACGAGTATACCTGTAACCAGCATGAATACTATACCGCAGGCAACAGGCCACGGAGCACCGGCAGTACCTGAAATTATAGCTTCAATCGGCGGTCCTCCGAACAGAGCACTGGGGATATCAGCCAATGAATTAATTATGGAAAGATGGTCGAAATTCTGTGAAGTACCGGCAATACTTGCTGTAATGCCACCAAATGAGATGTTTGCGCCGATATTGAGCATAACCAGGCTCAGTGCGCCCAGTATTACCGTTAAGTTTATCCTGGGCTTGATGGGTTTAAACTCTTTCCAGTAATCCTTTTTCCAAAAACGCCACTCACTGCTCATCTCCAGATATTCACGTCCCTCTTCAACTGAGGCGGAGATATCTACCCTGCGTTTCTGCAAAAACAGGAAATCGGCGGTGGATATTGCAACTGAGAAGAAGATCGTCCATACGACCTTGTTGGAGCTGTTATAAAAAACAGCATAAGCAGCAATAGCCGTAATAATGGAAACCAGAGAAGTACGCCTGTCCTGATTGAACATATCCAGCGAAACACCAGCCAGGATCAGGCCGACGCCGCTCATCATACCGGATATTATAGCTACACCGGCGAAATCAGATATTTTGCTTACGCCGCCAAAACCGGCGATAACGATCATCAGTACCGCTGCAAGAAGAATAGAACTGACATTGTCTCTTAAATTCTTCTTTACGCTGGCTACCGTGATAGTTTCCGCCTGAGATGAGATCGGTGTTACCGAGCCGGTGAACAGATTACCAAGCCCGCCGATCAGATATGCAAAACCTGCCGGCTTTAATGCAAAGCCGCGAGCCTTGGCATATAGAAGCTGAGGTACGCCATTAATAATAACTGCCACTACCGCCAGAATAAACGGTCCGAGATTCCGTAAAAAATCCATGCATTTATTCCTCCTTGCTCATATTTTATGTTAACAATATAGCATCGAGCAGCCTATAAGACAAATCAGATATACTAATGCGATTTATTAGAAATACTAATAAATCCAGCTATTTTACAGCAATCTCAATGTAAAAAGCCACCGCTATTCGGTGGCTTTTGCTATAATTTCATAAACACCAATCACAACTCCGTAATTCACAAAGTATGCTGGTGTACATAATCACAGCAGCTTGGCCATGTAGAATTCATCTATATATTCTCCGTCAACATACATTGCCTTCTTTCTGACACCTTCAACAGCAAATCCATTCTTCTCATAAAGGTGTATCGCAGCTTTATTCGGGCACATCACTGTTAACTCGAGCCTTTTTATATCATTCTGGCGTGCCCATGAATCCAGTTCCCTGAAAAACTTACTGCCTGCTCCCTTCCCCCGAAAAGCCTTTCTTATACCGACTACAATATACGCTGTATGCCTGATCCTTTTGGGTACACCTCTTTCGGCAGAAAGAAATCCAACTATTTCTTTATCATTTTCAGCAACTAATAATAAGTTGTTTCCTTCTTCTGATTTTTCAATAAGACCTTTAATTCTGTCCATATCCCTGGTTCTTTCATTTGGCTCATACATCATATACTTAGTTTCTTTATCCAATTCAAAAAGCATTTGCCAAAATGCATCTGCATCGTCCATAGTGATTTTTCTTATAATCATAATGTTCTCCGTTATATTGTTACTGTCTGATCAAAGCTCCAGTCTCATATATATTAATTCCTGAAAGCCGGACGTTCGTGAGTTAAAGCCTTTAGGATTCCTGCCGTATTCAACAAAGCCTGCGCTTTTGTACAAAGAAACAGCCCGCTCGTTTTCAGCGACAACATTTAGCTCAAGCTGAACATATCCTGCCTTCCTTGCGCATTCAATGCATGCATCCATTAAAGCCCGTCCGATTCCAAGGCCCCAATATTCCCGTGCAATACTTATACCAAAATCCGCGCGATGCTTTACCTTAAATTTACTGCCAACAGCATGAATTCCCGCAGTTCCCACAACCACATCATCGACTACAGCGAGTATCTCGATTTCATTTTCACTCTCCGTTTTTTCTTTAAGGTACTGGCCCTCCTGTATTGCATCAAAGCTGTTTTCATCCGGATATGAAAGCAGAAAATCAGTCTGTTCGTGAGTCAGATTGAAAATTTCCCACACAGCCTGACCATCACTTTCAACGCCATTTCTCAAATGGCATTTCTTACCGTTCTTTAAAGTTATTATTTTATCGTATTTCAAGTCCGAATCTCCTTTACCTTGTTTCTTCCGATTGTATCACCTGGTCATTCCGTTATCAACATTGAAAGTGGCTTCTTTGCAAGCTTCGTCAGATCTACGTGTTGTTCGGTTTCAGGCAGGAAGTATAAAGTTAACGCAACATTACAATGAAAAAATATGTAAATGAAGCCAGATTATATTACTGCTGTACTGCCGGTAAAATAAATTTGCCTATTACATCATTCAGGATATAACTTTTATCTTTCACCAGACTTGTTCTTGAAACAGCCACAATAACAATGTCCAAATCCGGAATTACGTATATTTTTTGCCCTCCTGCACCTGAAGCAGAATATGTTATATGTTTCTCGCCTGTTTTCTCATTCTTTTCATTTCTCAAATACCATAAGTACCCGTAGTGAAAACCGTAGGTCCACTCACAATGCTCCGGAGTTGAGAGTCTCCAGCCTTTTGTCGGGAAAAATTCCCTTTTCTTATCTATTTGATGAACTTCCATTTTGATCTCCAACATTTTATTTTAAATTACAGATAAGTATGTACCAATAATATCAATAATTTACCAGTCAGTCAAAGGATAAGTAATACTATCCCCATGACTGATATATTATTGACAATTCTATATTTGTAATATATAGTAATTTTTAAAAGCAACGGGGCTTGATCCTTGTTGCTTTTTTGATTTTTACTGGTTTATGATGTAAATTTTAGGCAATTTCAGTTAATGCACGTTTCGAAGTAAAGGTTTCGAAAAGTATTGGAATTGCATTGTGATATCCGTTGATTTTCGGGCAGATGCTGCAAATTGCAAAGACTGATGAAGGGGGAAATGAGGATGAGAAGGCATAAGAAACTGGATAAAATACTGGAAGATGCGTTCAGCATAAGATCTCACACTAATCAAATGCGCAGCGGTAATCTGGATATAAAAATCGATACGGATCATTTTGATTTTTTAGGAGATCTGGCTGAAGATATCAATCAAATCAACATTACATTTAATGCCTACATAAACGAGATAACCCATATTCTATCTCATCTGTCAGCCGGTAATATGGCAGTTGCCTTTTCAGAGGATGTACAGTATCAGGGAGATTTTCTGCCTATCAAAAATGCTCTCTATAAAATAAGGCATTCCCTCAATTGCTCATTCGAAGAGATTCATAAGCTGTCCGCTGAGATAGATGCCATGAGCAGCAAGGTTGAGAACAGTTCCTCCTTTCTGGCGGCAAACACAACAGAACAGGCAGCTTTGATTTCTGATTTGACATCTACTATATATGACATTACGGACAAGACGGTACATAATGCAGCAAACGCGACGGCGGCAGCTGAAACCGTTGTTGCAATAACAAAGGAAACCGAAATCGGCAGAAGCTATATGGATCATATGCTTTCTTCCGTTGATAAGGTGAAATCATCCATTGATGATATATCCCATATCATTGGGTTAATAAACGGGATTGCCGAACAGACCAAGCTGCTTGCTTTAAACGCAGCAATCGAGGCTGCAAGAGCCGGTGAAAACGGACATGGTTTTTCAGTAGTTGCCGGTGAAATAAGTAAGCTGGCACAGAAATGCAGCGAGGCTGTTAAGCAAACTACAGAGTTAATTAACAACGGTATAGCTGCAGCCAATGAAAGTGTAAAAATTACGGAGAAAACCGCAGAAAGCTTTAAAAAGATAAATGATTCAATAGCAGGAGTATCAGGCTTGTGTAATGAAATAGCAGAACTGTCCACTACACAGGCAGAAAATCTTAAGGAAACATCAGCCATCATCACCAATATATCAGAGGCAGTGCAGAGCAGTGCAGCCTGTGCCCAGGAAAACAGTGCGGGAGCAATGAATCTGTCGAACATATCCTCTCATTTGAAGAATGTTCTTAATCGTTTCCGGCTGATTGGACAGGCAAAGATACCGGCAGCTGATAAAAACATGGAGGAGGAATTCATACAAGAACTAACCGGCAAATTAGTGACAAAGCTGCTTAATGCTACCACTACCCAGGCTGTTGATACGATACTGGAAACGGAAATCAAAAATCATACGGATATTGAGTGTCTGTATGTTATCAATGGAGAGGGCAGGCAATTAAGCCATACGATTATGAATCCAAAGATTCTGGTGGAGACTGATGAAAATTTCAAACCTGCGCTACCCGGAGATGATTACAGCTCAAAGAATTACTTCCGAAAGGCTATGAAAAACAGGCAGGAGTTGTATGCTTCTCCGGAATATATATCAAAAGCAACAGGAAATTTATGTAAAACAATTTCATATGCTTATGAGGGCGCTGACAAGCAATATTATGTGATATGCATCGACCTGCTGTGCAGGTTCTAGAACAGCAGTGGTAGTATATGTGAATGGAACGGCAGACGCCGTTCCATTCACACTTATAGCTGCTACCTCAGACGCTTGCCCAAATAAATATCAGGTTTTCCTGATCCGTTTGCATCAGGCATAACCCCGATAATCTTATATCCAAGCTTTAAGTAAAAACCGGATTGATGTGTACCAGGCGAAAAGCTTTTAATTTTCTCCGGCAAATTTTCATATAAATCAACATTTGCAAAAGATGTTTCACCGTCGCCCTTTTCATCATCAGCCCCCACATGTATTGTAAACCCGCCCTGTTGTCTGGCTTCATCCTCCAATGCTTTAACAATTGCTCTTCCAATGCCCTGCCTTCGCCTGTCACTTCGAACGGACAACGGATGTATTTCAAACACGTTTCCATTATACTCTGGAAGTATACCGCCCCAACCGATGACAATATCATTTTCAACAGCTGCAAGCAAAGTATTTCCGGGAATGAGAAGCTCATTTATTTCGTTCAAAGCATCCTGAAGTGTTGGCCAGCCAATCGGTATACTGTCAGTCAGTATTTGTGCAGCCTGGATTATCTGAGTTTTGCTTAGTTGAGTCATGTTTATTATTTCCATATTAAATCCTCCAATTTTCATTTTTCACAGAACCAAATTATCATTTTAACATGGAGGACTTCTTGCTTTAGCCTTTATCTCATATTAACAAGGATATCTGATGTAACGCATCATTTTCACCCCGATTCTGTCAACTCTCGTTACATTGATCCTGGCAGCCCTGCTGCAACAACTGAACATAGAATGTTGATTCAATCTCCCGCCAGTTTTTCTTCCTCCGGTTTTCACCGAAAGACATATGGTGCCCCTGTACGGCGTATCCTTTCGATTCCTTTAGCCAATTTGCAGGGAAAATATACGTTCCGGCATCTGTTTTATATTTCTCGAAATAATTGAGCAAATCACGATACCATTTCGTTTTAACGGCAACGGGATATTTTGAGATATATTGTGCGAAAAACAATAGCTTCGGCACATTACCGGTCTCCATATAACCGGGCAGATCAAACCAGCCCGGGTATTTCGGGTCCCATCCCATACTATGGTATCTTCCGTCTTCTTCTGCCAGTATTCCGTATCCATCGGCTATTTTACGGTGGAATTCGTCTGTCGATATATAACTTATCACTTCATCTATCTTCCTGCTCACCTCAGGATCTTTTAAGTCATACAGTCTGTGCAGCCCTACGATATCATACACAAGGGGGATAAGAGAACCCATATTCCCTTACAATATCAGGTTTAATGAAGCAGCGCGTGTCCTTCCATACCTTTGGGACTTTCGTCAGCCTTTTTCTTTCTTTTTCGCTTAAATATATGTCATATATTTTCTTCCGTGCAAAGTTATACATTTCATCAAGGCTGCCAAGCATGTATTGAAGCGTAGATTCATCCTCTATATTGGCTAAGGACAGAAAATTTGCTGACAACATGGCCAAAAACAGTTTGCCCTTCCTGCAGGAAACGCCAATGTTTTTGGATTTACCGATGTAAAAATCCATGGAGTCAATGTTTTTCATTTTATCGAGATAGTATCCCAGAGCATCCGTTACCTGCGGCAGGCCTCCGTGCAGTCCAAGCTGAACGAGCTTCGGCAGTGCATTTTCAAGGCAGTAATCAAAACTGCCGTGTTCCATAGCCCAGTACTGGGGAGGCGTCTGAGGTTTCAGATTTTTCAGCCATAATACGACCACAGGATTTTCGAGTAATTCCGCCTCAATTTTCTTAGCTGCCTTTTCATCTTTTAAAAATTCACGTGCCACCCTGTAGCGAATAGGTGCATCAGCATTGTCCATCAGCCAGTCGCATATTTTAGTGTTAATCATCTCTCTTACCTCACACCCCAGAAATCACGATTCGGTTCCGTATCATCTGCACTTGACACACTAAATCTCTTTGCGCTGATTATAGCAACCATTAGCATGTATTTCAATAATTTGGATGAAAACAACTTAAGTTTACGTGCTTTGATCCCGTTTCAACTCGTCATAATGATGTGAAGAAAACACTGCAAAATCAAACTTTATACCAAATGGCGAAGCTTATAATCCCTGACAGGGATAATGCAATGCCTGCGATACCCGTGCATATGTAAACCAGTCGGCTGTATTTCGGCAGCTTATCCTGCAGATATGGTGCAATAAGCCCAAATGGCAGTGCTGTCAGCATTATGAGCAACGGTACTGTACTCAGTCCTTCTGAAGATGAAATATACACTACTGGGAAGAAAAGTGTAAAGATCGGAACGATCAACAAAAACAATGAAATGATTTTTGAATGATTCCTCTACGCACTCCAGTATTAAGAATTATGTGTCCGCTCTGGACAAGCAGGGCGAAAGCAAACGGCCAGACAAACATATAGCCCAGTCCCGGGAAAAACAGGCTGGTAACCAAAGCACCAATGCACCAGACAAACATTACACCGGAAAGCAGATCAATAAAAGGCTTTTTCTTCAAGTATCTGTAAGAAGCAAATGACATCAGCGCAAACGAGAAAAATACAAGCCCGACTATTAGAATGTTTCCATACTCAGAACCTCTCGGGAACAGCTCGTCTTTAAAAAACCGGTCAATGCGTGAACTGAAGGCCAGTCTGGCTATATTGATAACAGCAAATGATATAGCTCCTGCGCTTATGACGCCCATCAGAAAAACCGTCAGCCCTGCCAGCATATTTTTCAGTGTCAGCTTTTTGGACCGTAAACCCGCATATGTAATGACAATATAGATCAGCGCAGTAAGTACCGAAAAGAATATGCCCCAATTCTGATCATAGGCAACCGTAAACCAGTTGGCAACGGGAAAGAAAACACCGTCTCTCCCGCTTTCAATTTCAGAGGACAAATCGCTGATATTGCCGAATTCCCTGCATATTCCCAGGGCATAATTACCCTGTTGCTGCAAAGTATTTATACTGAAGCTTTCAACATTGTCCTTTGGCGTATGGATCCTCTCTTTATGCATGCTGACAATGATGTTCAGGTACTTTTTGCCTGACTTTTCAAAAACTCTTATATCTGTTCCGGATGGAAAAAACTTGGTGAATTCCACCAGAGATGAAAAAGCGGTTTTTTCAGAAGTGCTCCCCAACATACGCTGAACCATTTTTGCATTACCGGTGCTTGTTTCTGTCAAAGCAGCAGGTCCATCGGTTCCGCCTGCGTCAAAATTCACGATCAGATCTATCTCGTCAACCAGATCCGGATTATCTTCGACAAATGCCTCAGCACCCAAAAGACCTGGTTCCTCCCCGTCGGTAAACAGCAGTATCACATCATTTTTAAGCGGTTCACCTGCCTGCAGTGCTCTGGCTGTTTCAAGCAATGTAACCACTCCGGATCCGTCGTCCATCGCACCAGGCCCGGTGGGCATTGTGTCATAATGTGCGACGAGCATGATCGTACTGTTCGGGCTGTCTGTTCCTTTTATCCTGCAGATGATATTCTGTACATAAAGGTTCCCCCAATGTTCTACCCCGCGAAAATGCTTGCCCTGGATTTGAGGATCCAGGCCAATACTCTGCAGCGTTTTAAAAATATAATTCCTGACAGTTTCATTATAGATTGACCCTGTATGATGCACCTTTTTTGCAACAACCTGAAGATGATTATATGCTCTGTACGCTGAAAAATCTGTACCGGGTGCATCCTCCGGTTTTGCACGCGGAGTGGAAAGAGCTGAGAATGCGATATGCAAAGACAATAAAAAAGCCAGTAAAGTAAATGCTAAAGTTATTTTACAGGATGCATCCCTGCCATATGGACTATCATGTTGCACCTGACTGACTGCCGGAACCGGATTTTCCTCTGATAACACTGCAAACCTCACATTAATTTACCATTTATATACATATCATACACCATTTTGCATACCAACGCAATATTTATCCAATAAATTATAAGGCACCCATGCAGGGTGCCTTTTCGTTTATCTACATGTTAATAAGAAACTGATAGCAGGAGCATAAAAAGTATTGCTCAACTTTCTATAACGTATTTCCTCGAAAATGACTCAAAATATTTAGCGTAGGTTTCGGCTTTAAGCTGTTTTACACTGTCAAGATATGCATGTGTATCAAAGGAATCGGATTCCAGCGCAATCATTGCCACGGCAATATTGGAACAGTGATCCGCTATACGCTCATAATCGTTCAGAATATCATTGAATACAAAACCGGAACTGATGGAACATAAGCCACTTTTCAGTCTTTGAACATGATGGAGCTTCAGTTCCCCGCACAAATTACTGATAAGCTCGTCCAGCGGCTCAATTTTTGCCGAAAGCTGTAAATCGTTGTTTATAAAAGCATCAATTGCCATTGAAACAATTTCGGCGACAGCATCCCCAACTACACGCAGCTCACGCTCGGCATCAGGAGAAAATACAATTTCTTTTTCATGGATTTCCTTCGCCGATTCAGCCAGATTGACCGCATGATCGGAAATACGTTCAAAGTCGGTGATGGTATGCAGAAACTTTCCGGTGCTTTCGTTTTGATCTTCAGTTAACTCGTTGCATGTAATCTTTAATAGATATGTTCCGAGTTTGTCCTCATACCTGTCTACAGTGTTTTCAATCTGTTGTACACGTTCATAGTTCTCCTGCGAGAAGTCATGTATCAGTCCAAATGACAGGAACAGGTTTTCCTTTGCCTTGACTGCCATATCATTGATCGCATCCCGGCACTGCTCGACAGCAAGCGACGGGTAGTTTAAAAAGCGCTCCTCAAGAGGTTTGAGCGGCAGGTCATCAGTGTCGATTTCGTTACGGGAGCGGACTAGCCGTTTGGAGATCGCCTCAAGCTGTCTGTTCAACGGGAACAGACCGGCAACGACCACAAACCGATAGATGCTGTTTAGAGCTGCTACAGTTGTCATTGTCATAGTTTCTTTCATGAAGGAGAAGTTTAAAATAGCATTGAGCCCATAGAACACCGCAGCAGTGGAAATCACACCAAGAGTGTTGCTGGTCAGATAAGCCAATGCTGTACGTTTTCCGTCAGTGGTCGCACCCACGGCAGATAACAGAACGGGAACAGCAGCACCAATGGCAATACCCATGATAAGAGGGAGTGCCATATCAAACTGTATGGATCCCGTCATGGCTAAGGCCTGTAATATACCTACAGCAGCAGAAGCGCTTTGCAGAATGCTTGTAAAGACTATGCCCACAAGAATACCTAACACAGGATTGGAGAACTTCGTAAGGATACTGATGAATACTTCACTTTCCTGCAAAGGTGCTACAGAACCGCTCATAACAGACATGCCGAACATCAGGACCGCAAACCCGAGCAATACGTTGCCAAGATGGTTTTTGAAGCGGTCTTTTGAGAACATACGGAAGTAAATGCCAACCATCGCAGCAAAGCAGGTCAGCGTGTCAGTGGAAAACAGCTTGAGCCAGCCCGAACCTGCATTGATACCGGACAGGCTGATAACCCAGCCGGTAATGCTTGTGCCGAAAATGGCGCCAAGCACAATAGGAATAGCCTGCCTCACCTTCATAATACCCGAATTTACAAAACCAACGACCATGACCGATGTCGCTGATGAAGACTGAATTACCGTCGTGACTCCGGCTCCAAAAAGGAGCCCTTTTAACGGTTTCCCAGTAAGATTGTACAGAATAACCTCCAGCTTGTTTCCGGCTACCTGTTTTAAACCTTCTCCCATCAGCGTCATTCCAAACAGGAACAGAGCTACGCCGGTAATCAATTCAATAATGTTGGATATGTTCATGTAAGCACCCGCCTTGTAAGTTACATAGCGCAGATCTGTATCAAGTCGCTGGCATCACAATTTGCTGGCTTCATGCCCCGATACCGGTTTCCAGATACCTTTCCGCTGAGCTGTATCCCTATTTAATGCACACCAGCGCACTGTCGGGCTTCTTAAAACCCGGCATGATCCATGCACCGGCAAATGTCTTTCTTCACTGCTATCACAAACTGTTAACTGTACTGCATATTTACCGACACTTTCAGTAAGACGACAACCGCCTTCCTTTATAAAACACGAAAACTTTAAACATAATGGCTTGAAACGCCGGAACTGATGCCCCCAAATGCGGAAAAATGTCTGTGGGCAAAAAGTTTTATGTCAAGATGAAGCTCTGCGTTAATTATATCGTTGTCCTGCGACAGCAGTCAAGTAATACTAATTACCTTCAATTACCATAGATGTAAGCTTTTCACCTTACACGCAAAGCTGGTGTCAGTGCAGGTCTCTCCATTACGTAACCTGTTATTCACTTCACATATAACATCAAACATATTATGTTATTTATTTTTGAAAAATTTGAATTGATGGACAGTATTTAGGTGCAATACCTCTGCCATCAGTAAACTATCATAGTGTCAGAAGTTGCACGTGAAAGAAGGGCTATATATCGGTTTCTTTTTATAAATATATTCCTAAATGGGACAAGGTACCTGTCCCCCTGTCCCATTTATTCCGGAAGGTGCTCCAGCGCCTCGAGGATTTTCTGATATTCCTGATTTTCGCTCAGAAAATCAAATGCGGGATTCCCGCAAATCATTTCACGGACGCAGTAGTTCAAGTAACCTTTTGACATGGAAGTTTCACTCATCTCAATGCTGTCGAAGAACGGACTTGATTTGATTGCGTCATGATCCATGGGCATCTGCGCACACCGCAGGAATTCTTTCAACGCATCCAGCGTTTCCCGCTCCAGCTTCTGCTCTGCATAACATTGCGCTATCATCAGGTAATGATTCAAATCCTGCCCGTAAATCTTATCCCTGTCGAACATTTTGGAAAGCTGAAGGTTTATTTGCTCCATACGAAGTGCAAGCGGATAATCCTTCTTCTGCTTCGCAAGCATCGAGAGTGTGCTGATGGCAGTACTGCAGCCAAACACATGTGCAGCCAGCAGCTTCTGTGCTGTTTGCTTTGCTTTTTCGTATTCCCCCATGGCATAGTAGATCGAAACTCTCAGCTGATCAGGCTCGATTTCCGAGCTGTGAATGCCGTCGAGTGCCTTCAGCGCTTCATCATATCGTCCCTGCTGCATCAGCACGGCGCTCAGACTGTGCAGGGCCGCTTCCCGAACCGTGACATCCCCGTTTTCCGCCGCTTCCTGCATCAGAGCTTCCGAACGGGCGAGCAGGCGGTCTGCTTCGTCTACGGATGGTGCACAGGGGATGTGCATCATAAAGACATTGCCCAGTCTGAACTTTAAAAAGGCACTGTTCGGATATTCACGAATGCTTTGCTCAGCAAATGAAACCGCTTTTTGATAATCGTGGGACTCAAGCATACCTGCGCACTGACGGCAGATTTCCATGACCTTATCTTTCGATAACTGCGCTTCAAAACCCAACAGTTCATCGACTGTAATATTCAGCAGACGGGAAATCGGAGCAAGCAGGGTAATATCCGGATACGCCCCTCCTGTCTCCCATTTTGAAACCGCCGCAACAGATACGCCAAGCGCTGCGGCAAGCTGTTCCTGTGTCAAGCCCATGGCCTTTCTTTTATTTTGAATGTTTCTGCCGATGGATAATTGCATGCTGATTCCTCTCTTTCCCGATGTTTCCTATCATTAAGTATATCTGATGGATAAATGGCCAGCAACGGAAGCGTATTTGACTTTTCACGCAGTCAATTTAACCGGCGGTTGAAAAGGGACACAGGGACAGGTACCTTGTCCCAGCGTACCCGTCCCCGCGTCCCTCTGTCTGAACATGAATCAATTTAACCTTAGCGTCCCGTATCTCCAGTGAATATTATGTTTCGGCTGTTCTGTCGATTGATCATATTTGACACAGTATTTTCCCGGGCAAAATCATATTCAAACATATCTGCCTTCAAGCGATCCGCATTGAATGTTTCGCCCGGTCTTACACATTTCAAAGCCAGAAAAACGTCATGCTTGCCCTGCACCCACGGAATCGCAACCCATTCGCTGCCATCAAAACGTTCCAGGCAGCTGACACCAGCACCAGCCTTCATAAGTCTCATCCGAAATATTTCTTATTGTGACCAGTATGCCGGAATCAATAAATTCTTCAAGCGTTATGGGGTTCGGGTCGAATTCTACTGAGATCATGTTCGGACCGCTGGGTTCTGCTATCCTGGCACCAACCTGCTGATAGCCTCGCATAAAAACATCCGGCTCATACCTTTTAGCCGGATAGTACAATAAAAAGCTTCTTCGTCGCACTTTGCCTTCCCTACATTTTCTCCTTATTTGAGACAGACAGCATAGCTGCTATGACAGCGTTCCGTTAAGTTCTGCATAATGAATGATCAGCAGGATTCTAAACAAGACATCACATTTCATTCTGATTTTTTCTTTCCAGTTCTCCTCAAGAGCAAAGCCGAAATAAGGACCCCAACCGTGGTCTTTACGCCTGTTGAGGTTTATATTCACGTTCAGATCATCATCAACCAGTGCAAGCAGCGATTCGTACATAATTTTCAGCTTTTCCACTCTTTTTACGATCCCGCAGCGCGCGAATAATTCCATTAAGTCAAGTGAAATATTGTTCTCATCCATTAAACCGATATTTTTTGCTTGCAAATGAATAAAAGCGAAGCATGGTGCAACATACTGTCCTTTTACATAGGTGTAAACCATATCATCAGCCTGCGGGAAAGAGAGTAAATGATTTACGCTGTCCGCCAGCAATGATATATTCTGCTCATTCCGCCATCCCCGGCTGTGGGCGAGCATACGCAGGTGATACGAACAAGGCCAAAGTACGCCTTGCTTAAAGCACAGCATTTTTTTGCCTGTATCGATCACATCATCCAACGAGTTATAGGTTAAGACATTGGTGAATGTTTTAAATGAAAATTCTATATCATGCCTTATATCAATAAAATCATTCGGTGGAAATGTAAATTCATAGCCTGCACGAATAATAATCGAGCTTCTGACAAGGTACAGCCCGATGGCTGTGTAAGTATAGTCTGTAGCCGGCGGTTTTGGAGGTTTAATTCTGTATGCTGCATCAAAAGGTTCTTTAAGCAAAAAGGAATTCACTGCTTTTGAGATATATTCACTTTCCGGAGGAAAACCCTTTTCAGCCAGATAGCGTAATCCCACTTCCATGTTATCATACATGCCGGCACCAAGCTTGGCGCTTTGGCCATGGAAGCTGTTTCCGATCCACCCGTCAGGTTTTTGTGACTGTATTATTATCTGAACGATTTTTTGGTGTATTATTTTGCTTAACAGATCACTTTCTTCTTCTCTCGAAAGGCTGCTCAGTACCTCCTTTTTTACACGCAGTATAATAGACGGGTCAGCATTTTCGATTAAGTAATCAATTATTTTTTGCTTTATTTTATTCATGTATCACAAAACCTCAACAGAAGTATTTTTACAGTACCAGTTTGGGGAATTGATAAAAACTGATGTATTAAGAATATCATCATTTTCCTGTTATTACAAGCTGATACAGTAATTACTTAGTATTTTATGTAACCGAATTGAAAGCAAAATTTTAGTTACTTATACTCATTCGGAACCGGAATATTAAATCTCTCGCACAGCAGCCTTACATCATGAACATCATTTTCATCATGCTCATACCCCAAGTGAAACAAAACCTGATTTTCAGCATCAATACACTTTACCACTCTATCACCTATTTTCCCAATACCGCTGAATACATCTGAGGGATATGTTTGTCCCTCAAAGATAAGATATCCTTGTTCACTAAATTCAAATATATGAAGATCGATTATCCTGTCTTTAGCGTCTTTCCATACCGTATGAGATGCAGTTGTATACACTTCTTTAATTTCAGCAAAGCCTTTTTCTTTTATCATATCTATAAAATTTTTCACTATTTATTTTTTCTACAAATAAATCGATATCGTTGTGCGCCCTTGTTTCCATTTCTAACAGCGCATCAACTCCCCAGCCGCCATCCAGCCAGATATCAATCCCGTTATCTTCTGCATATGAAATTATCTCAACTGCATCTGCTTTATTTACCATACAACCCCTCCGTTTATAATTGACAAAAACGCTTTTACAGAGGCCTTTCGTCCAAAACATCCTCCGGCAGCACCTGTAATGCCTTTTTCAATACATCACATGCATTATTACCTTCCTCCCAGGGCGGTGTTATAAGCTGTCTCCACAATCTGCTCCCTCTTTTGCTGTGAAAAAGGCCCAATACATTTTTTAAAGCCTGCTGTCCCATCCTTCTGTCTTCTCCAAACCCTTCCACATAATCTATCAACCCTTCGATAACCTCACGTCTTGAAATATTATTGACTTTGCCGCCTTCACAAAATTGGTCCAGTTCGGTTAGTAAAAACGGATTCTCATGAGCCGCTCTGCCAATCATAACTCCGTCTACATAACGCAAATGTTCTTTTACAGACTCAATTGTCCTTATTCCTCCATTTATCTCAATAAACAGATACGGAAAGGCCTCCTTTATTCTATACACATCCTCATACCTGAGAGGCGGAACCTCTCTGTTTTCCTTCGGGCTCAGACCTTCCAGCACAGCTATACGGGCGTGTATTATGAAGTGTCTTATCCCCGCTTCAGAAAGTACTTTTATAAAATACTCCAGATCCTCATATTTATCAAAGACCACTTTTGATAAAGAACCAGGCAATACGTTGGTTCCGTCAATTCCTATTCTGTGCTTTACTGTTACAGGTTTTTGGGTTTCATTTTTCATGGCCTGAACTATTTCCGCAACCAGTTCAGGATATGCCATAAGAGCAGCTCCCATTTGGTTCCCTGAAACTCTGTCTGATGGGCATCCAACGTTCAAATTTATCTCATCATAATCCCAGTCTTCAGCTATTTTAACCGCTTCAGCAATTTCTTTTTTGTCACATCCTGCTATCTGTAAAGCTAAAGGCTTCTCAAAAGGGTCAAAATCCAAAACCTTGTTTCTCTCCCCATAAATAATTGCGCCGCTGGTGGTCATCTCTGTATACAGCATTGCCTTTTTGGTCAGCAGCCGGCAAAAATACCTGAAATGTCTGTCGCTTATGTCTACCATTGGGGCGATACTGATTCCGGACATTATCCTTCCTCTCCCTCCTGTCTCCCTGACAACGGCACCACACATTCTGCATGGCTCGGGCTGATGGATCTGATGCTATCTTCAGCATTTTAATTTTTAGTATTTTGTAATAATATTTATCTATACGAGACCGCTTCTGAATTCAGTAAATAGCCTTTAATGTATATCAGGAGGGATAATCATGGGGAAATACGGAATAGTCTTAACGACATTTGAAAATGAGGAGCAGGCAAAGCCTGTAATAGATGAGATTATAAGATGCAAGCTGGCAGCATGCGTTCAGGAAATCAGAATAAAAAGCCATTATACATGGAATGGCGAGCTTTGCCATGAAAATGAGGATTTGGTTATGTTCAAAACCAGAAAGGAACTGTATCCTGAACTGGAGAAAAAGCTCCTGGAAATCCATCCATATGATACGCCGGAAATCCTGCTTGTAGATGTTGAAAATGGAAGCGCGGCATATTTGGCATGGATAGATAGTCAGACACGCAGCCTCTCTTCCTGTTAAAACGAAACGTCCGGGACCGATGTCCCGGACCGATTTCCTGCCTCATATTCACGGAAAGTATCCCCTGCTTTACTGACATAAATGGCATCTAGCTGACTGTAAGTCTGTAAAGCCGCTCGATTCTCGAATCTTCACGGAATGTATCAACGTGTTCAACAAACTCCCAGCCGAATTTTTCATACAGGCCGACATGCTTTGTAAACAAATACAGTTCTTTGAGACCAATTTCCCTTGCATTGTCCTCTACCGTCTGCATCATAGCCCGGAACACACCCCTTCCGCGGCAGCTTTCGTCCACATATACATTGATCAGCCAGGGATAAAGATCCGGCCTGCTTTCCAAATCATCTGCCACGGCAATCTGATACATTCCGGCAGGCTGATTATCAATCATGGCTACAAATGTCTGAGGCATTTTAGTGCCCGTACACAATGAATGCGACATGGTCGCCTCGATAAGCTCACGGCTTTGACCTTTCTTCATTCCGATCCATTCATAATACCAGTCGCATATCTTCCGGAATGCTTCATTGTTTTTGCTTTCCAGTCTGATTATTTCCATTTTGCAATCACCGCTGAAGTAAATTCAGTCTATCCCTTCTGTCTTTCTGCCCACATACAGCAAATGAGCGCACGAACCCCAAACCGTCTTTTTATCAGATATTGCATAGCATACTGGCAGTTATAGAATTCTTCCACATTGCTCATTTTAACCCCTCCTCTGCGCAATACTCTGCCGAAACGTCGTTGCGCTATTTGCCGCATCATTAGCCCCGATAAAATAGTCTCAAGAGTGCAATGCAAAATTATCTGCTTTTTACTGCTCCGACAGTAATATACTGTTTCGTAATACACTTTGAAAAATTTACATAAATTTTATCTATAATAACATATTTGCATGACATGTAAAAGAATAGCAGTCTTTATTTAATAACCCTGATGCCCATTTTTTTGCATGCTTTTATAATGCAGTTCATGTCAATCTCACTTTTGCCTTCGGACATCATAACTACAGCCGCCTCATTCAATATGGTTTCAATGGCTGAACAGCTCAATCCGTTAAAGCTGTTTGCAAGGCTGTCAATTCGTATCTCATCGGAAAGCTGCTTCTGCCTGGTATACAGACTGATAAGCTTGACTCTTGTCTCCTGATCAGGATTGGGAATGGTGTATTTCAGATCGAATCTTCCCGGACGGACAAGTGCTGCATCAAGTGAAGCATAGGAGTTTGTTGCAGCTATGACCAGAACTCCGTCTTCATTTACGAATCCGTCCATCTCATTGAGCATAGCCGTAATCATGCGGTTATTTTCCTTATCAATGCCTGAACCCGCGTAATTTCTGCGCTCGCCGATGCCGTCGAACTCATCTATAAATATTATGCAGGGCTTATATCTGCGTGCTTTATTAAACAACTGCTTGATCTTTCTCGGGCCTATTGACATGAACACACTTTGAAAATCAGCACCTTTAGTTGCTATAAAATTAACACCGGCTTCTTCCGCTAATGCTTTTGCAAACAATGTCTTTCCGTTTCCGGGAGGTCCCTCCAGCACAATTCCTTTTGTAGGCCGTATGCCCTTTCTTCTGTACTCCTGCGGGTTTTTGAGTATATCTACGGCATACATCAATTCCTTTTTCAGATCATCCATACCGGCAATGTCATCAAACTTTACTCCGGTATGCCTTATTACCCTGAAAGATTTGAAGTATTCCCCGAAAATCTTATAAACCACGAAAATAATAATACCTATGAATACTGCATCAAAGATAATATCAAAAACAACTGCAAATCCGTCTTCACCTTCCGTGTTATCTTTTACTTCAACTCCGGACAGCAGAAGTCTCTCCTTAAAGCCATCGGTTTTCGGGTTGTCCGTATAATATTTCTCATTGTCTGCTTCTATCTGAAATTCAATTTTATCTGCCTGAATCGTGACAGCTGCTATCTTCCCTTCTGTAAACAAATCGTTAAATTCCTTATATTTCACATATGTTCCGCTGTTCTGACTAAACAGCGCTGCAGCCGCAGCAACAGCCAGTATGGCAATACAGGCTAAAATAATAACCAATTTTCTGTTTATTCTGATCTTCTTCATAAGCAACTTTTTTCTCCTGAATGTGTAATATATCTGTCTTATTGATGTTACTCCACGAGCTTTACGTTCATTTACCATGAAAAGAAGCTCTCTCATTATTATAAAAATACCTGATATATTTTTAAAGGCACTCTGCGAAATTAAGCATAGAGTGCCTTTTTATTGAAATGCTAATATACAGCGACCAGGATTACGAAATTACACCACATCGCAAAGGTCGATTTCTTAATTACATCATTCGTTTTGATCAGAAATCCCAAGCCTTGCCTTCTCCACACAGTATATCATTTTTCATAGATACTCCTGACTCGTTCAGGCAGTTCGTCAAACTGCACCTCCTGCCAATAGGTAACCCCGCGGAACGGAGCAACATACAGCTCCAGATATGCCCCTTCCCGCAGCTGCTTGCCGCTGGTAAAAGTGAGCGATTCGTTTTCACCCTTCTCAGTATAAGCATCCAGTGTATATTCATATCGCTTTTAGCTGTTTTCCTTTACGTCATCATTTATTACCATAGTGTAGTATATAGTTTTCCCTTCCGGATTTTCCGGGGTAAGCCGGTCAGGATCAAAAAAGAAAACTGATAAAGCCACTAAAATAACAGCAATTAAACCCACAACCAGTAATTTATTTGATTTCATAAAAACACTCCTTTTTAAATTTATGCTGCTACATCAGACTTACGCATCCGACGTATGGCACATGTACTGATAACAACGATGTATAAGAGATTCATTATGATAAACAACAGCCTCTCTCCGGATGTAAAGCTTGCCTGACTGAGCACTCCCATCCCCGTGGTCAGTAATGAATGAGGAAAAAACATCCCCAAATGTGTGACATACATGCCAAGGCCAAAGAAAACAGCACACAGACAGATGCCAACAGGAGCAGCGAAACTGCGGATACGCATTGACAGAGCTAATTGCATGGCGCTGATTGCAAGGGCTGCTATCCAGCCCTGAAGCAGCCATCCGGTCAGTTCTCCGGGAAGGCCGGCGGTTATGCCTGCTATTTTCCCGCCTATAAAATACAGTACGAAAAAGAATATCTGAACAAAAATCATCATTGCACCCACCGTTATCAGCTTAGCCAGAAAGATACCTGTCGCTGATACAGGCGTGGTCATAATCATATTCCAGTTTTTATTAAGATGCTCCAGCCTCCACATATACGCACAAAGAATAGCTATCAGAATGAGAAAGAAAAATTCCCCGTAAAACAGGCCAACCTGTGACCACAGGCTGTACCACTCCTTTGTTAATACACCCCGGTTCATGTAAAAGTTTGCACAACCGATCAGCACACTTATAACAGGTAGAACCATTAGTATCATCCATATATGAGAATGGCGCAATTTCATCCATTCAGCAGAAATACATCGTCTAAGCATGATCAAATACCCCTCCTTATACCTCCTGCCTTGATACATGAATGCTTCCAGCCAGATAGATGCAAATCCCGGCCGCAATCAGCAATGCCATCACAGGCAGCATTGAACTCATATCCCGAGCAAAAAACTGCACTTTGTCATTTATATAGCTTTGTGTAACAGGGCTTAAACCAGTATAGTATGACCATACAAGGATTCTGCGCACTCCCTGTGGCAGCAAATCCGCAGCCATACCAATGAATCCGCCCACCATGCCGAGACACAGGGCGAAGGCCTGATTTTTTACCGCCATTGATACCCATTGCTGTAATGCAGTAATAATCATATTAGTTAGAACTGTCCCTATAAGAAACCGAAGCAGCAAAAGCAACGGGACAGGCTGCTCAAAACCATTGACAGCTCCAAATGCTATAATGGCAAGCATTTGCAGTAAGCATGCCGTCAGCATGATGACAGATGCAGAAATGTATTTTGCCGCATAAAGCGTACTCCGCCTGACAGAAACGGTTAACAGCAGCTTCCATGTGTTGCCTTTATGTTCCATATCACATACGCGGGATACGCATATAGCCGTAAGAACAGGCAAAAACAGGCCATTAAGAGAGGACAGCATCGCAATTAGCGGCTCCCATCCAGTGTTGTCCGGATTGCGGGAAATCGACATACTTACCGCCATGAATACCCAGGCTATTTCCACGGATAAAAACAGTGTGACCATCAAAAAAAGGTGCTTATGACGCAGTTTATACATCTCAAGGCTGATTGCTTTCATTACAGGCTGCTCTCCTTTCCTGTCATATCCAGAAAAATACTTTCCAGATTTTTTCTGTGCTCTTCAATACGCAGCACATCAACATCGGATGAAACCAATATTCTGTTCACCTGTGCCACCTGTTCATCCGTCAGTCCTTCAAACACCAGGAAATCCTCATGCTGTGTATGGTAGAAATGCTTACGGTAAAGCAGCTCCTGTGCCAGCTTATTGTTCTGTGTCTTTATCAGGATAGTTGGACGGTTTTTGCTCTGCAAATCTTCCATACTGCCCTGAAAAACCATCGTTCCATCGTTGATAATGCCTACTGAGGTTGCCATCTGCTCAATTTCTGAAAGCAGGTGGCTTGATATAAGCACTGTCATTTCGTAACGCTGCGGCAAAGACTTGATCAGTTCCCGGATTTCACCGATGCCGGCAGGATCAAGCCCATTCGTAGGCTCGTCTAGAACCAGAAGCTTCGGAAAAGACAGGAGCGCCATGGCAATACCCAACCGCTGTTTCATGCCCAGAGAATATTGCCCTGCTTTTTTATCCTTATGCTTTTCTAAACGGACGATTTTCAATGCTTCTTCTACATTCTTATCCGGAACATTCCTCAGTCTCTGTACAACACGCATGTTTTCAAGCCCTGTAAGATGCCCGTAGTAGGATGGGGATTCTATAAGGGATCCGGTTTGGCTTAAAATGAAATGCCGATTTTCATCAAGTTCCTTTCCAAACACGGTGACTTTGCCATACGTTGGCCTGGTCAATCCCAAAATCATTTTTAATGTAGTAGATTTTCCTGCGCCGTTTGGACCAAGAAAGCCGTAAATCTCCCCCTCATTGACTGATAAATTTACACTTTTTACGCGGTAGGTGTCACCGTACCGTTTTGAAAGATTATGCGTAGAAACAATTTGATTCATTTTCATTTCTCCATTCATTCCATGTAGTTTTTTCAGGAATAAGATTAGCAGGGCAACCTTTCTTTTGACTTACGACTACCTTACGGCAACCTTAAATCATATTAAGACGGGAACTTTTCGATGATTGTGGGGTGAATTCATAGTATAATTAACGTCGGTGATCTTACATGGATGATATAAAGAGCAAAAAGCTTCTCATCGTAGATGATGAGCATGAAATAAGGAATATGATCGACGGTTTTTTGCGTAAAGAGGGATTTACGCGCATCTATCATGCATCCACATGCAGCGAGGCAATGTCAGTCTGCCGGTCTGTGAAGCCAGATATTGCGATTTTGGATGTTATGCTGCCGGACGGTGACGGATTCGCCCTTCTTACTTCTTGACGCCAGATGTCAAATATGCCTGTGCTTTGTTTATCCGCCAAGGGCCAGGATGGGGACCGTATACTGGGACTTGGGCTTGGTGCAGATGACTATATTGTAAAG
>Ga0134092_1001203_pt1 | contig 23192 bp, 20 predicted proteins | sample 3_6taG_FD_94454 | JGI IMG/M metagenome (GOLD analysis project Ga0134092, IMG submission 94454) | Switchgrass degrading microbial communities from high solid loading bioreactors in New Hampshire, USA - 3_6_20_6_A3 metaG | ecosystem: Engineered > Bioreactor > Semi-continuous > Anaerobic >... | reverse complement strand
AGATCTATTTCATCGACCAGGGAGAAATCAGCGTCATAAACATAGACCTTCATTTCGGTGCATTTTCTCTCTTCGTTGATCGTTTCCGAAAATATATAGATCCTGCCTTCGTTGTCGGTATCGAATGAAAAGTAGTTGTGCGGGCATTTCTCTTCCTTTATGACATTGCCATCACTGTCCGTCAGGCACATAACTTTTTCCGCCTGTTTTTCCTGAAGGCGGAAAATGAGGTTTTCACCAAGCATGCCGATTTTACTGTTATAAACTATCCCGCCAAGTTCCATTTTTTCATATCTTTTTACGCTATTCGAACCGTCTTTGCGGTCATCGGCCGTATTATTCGAATTTTGGCATGAAGTCGAAAACAAAATGCTCAGAACCAATAAAAAAATTACCGGCATCCTCAGGACTTTGGAGTTTTTTATCCGCAACGGCTGAAATCTTTTGTTTGACGCTGGCATGGATAACAGCCCTCCTTATGCAGTAAATTTAGGTAATTACTTCTGCTTTTCACTAATAACATCCCGTGAAGCCGGAAAAGGTTACATTATTTATTTTTATTGTCCGGTTTTCATCATTCAAACTCCCGGAACCCCATGTTGAGCCATGTCTGCCGGTCGATCGTGTTCCGGGCCTCAAGGCCGGTATCCCGCTGGAACCGGTGGACGGCCTTTTTCATTGCGTCCTCGTAAATGCCGTCCAGGGGCCCGTTATAATAACCAAGCTGCTTTAGCCTTCTTTGTATTGCCAGCACATCCGCTCCCCTGTCTCCCGGGTTTATTTCATCGAATTTCCGCCCGAACGGCCCGAACTGGCCATTGACGATAACCACCTCGGTACCTATTCCCACCAGGTCGTACAACTCAGCAACATCTTCATTAAACATACGGATGCATCCATGGCTTGCGGCCGTGCCTATCGATCCGCTCTCCCTGGTACCATGGATCCCGTACTTTCCCCACGGCACATCCAGTCCCAGCCATCTTCCTCCGAACCCTTCACCCCAGTCTCCTTTTTCGATGATCGTCCAGCAGCCCAGCGGCGACGGGTAGCCGGATTTTCCGGATGCGATCCTGTATTCCTTTACGCATGTGTTCCCATCGAGCAGATACAGTGTCTTGTCTTCTATTTCGATAAAAATCGTATATTCTCTTTTCGCATTCAGCACGGCAGGATTCCCTTCCGTCCCTTCCGCTGCGTCTATGATGATCTGTGCCGTACACAGTGACAGGAGCACGATGAAAAAATATACGGCACAAAACTTGAACCTGTTCAACAGAAACACCCCCTTGAGTCTATTTATATGCAAAAAGGGTGCCTGCACATCAGTTAATCAGACAATAATAGAAAAAAACCTTCCGGCATTCCGTAAACACAGATACCGGAAGGATTTTCATCAGCGTCATAATTTGATAATATTGCTTTCACGAACTTACTGGCCGGAGTGCCAGGCACACATTTACTAGGCCGTCGCGATAAGCTGGTCGACCTGGTCGCCTTCAAGCGGCATGCTGAGCAGGAATCCCTGCACGCAGTCGCATTTCTGCTCCCGCAGGTAGTTCATCTGGCTTACGTTCTCGACGCCCTCAGCCACTACCAGGATGCCGAGGCTGTGGGCCAGCGCGATTATCGAGCCGACGATCTGGTTGCCCGACTCCATTTCGCCGATGCCGCTGACAAAAGCCCGGTCTATCTTCAGGGTGTCTATGGGAAGCATCTGGAGATATTTAAGCGACGCGTAGCCGGTGCCGAAATCGTCAAGGGCGATTCTGATGCCCATCTCCTTTAGCTGCTTCAGCGTATTGATGACCTTCTCGGGATAAGAGATGAACACGGATTCCGTTATCTCGAATTCCAGGCGGCTGCCGTCGAACCCCGTTTCATCGAGTATCCTCTTTACCATAGAAACAAAGGAAGGCTGGATTATCTGAACGACAGATATGTTGATGGTCAGTATATAGTCCCTGTTGGCAGTCTGGACCTTTTTGAACTTGTTGACGACCGTCCGCAGGATCCATTCGCCGATGTCTATTATCAGCCCCGTCTCTTCCGCGATCGGTATGAACCTGGCCGGGCTGACCATCCCAAGCTTATTCGAGCGCCACCTGAGGAGGGCCTCAAACCCCCTTATTTTCTGTGTGTCGCAGGTATACTGGGGCTGGAACACCACATACAGTTCGCCGTTCATGATCGCAGATTTCAGCCCGTCCTCCAGCTGGACCCTCTCGATCATGTTTTTCTGCATTTCATGACGGTAAAATTCGATACCTTTTTTGCCAGACGACTTGACGTGAGCCTGCGCCAGTCCGGCATGCTTCAGTAGGTCTTCCGTAGTGCGCCCGTCGTCCGGATAGACTGCTATGCCGAAACTAGCTTCTATCCTGAACTCCTTCATTCCGCAGCTGAAAACATCGGAAATAGCGTCCCTGAAAGACTCGACATAACGAAGGAGGTCCTCGCTGCTCATCTCCCGCCTGACGATGATGGCAAACTCATCACCTTCCATGCGGCCAAGCACATCACGTTTATTCAGCCTGGATTTCCATCGTTTCGTCACTTCCTTAAGGAGCATGTCGCCCACGTGATGTCCCATCAGGTCATTGATTTCCTTGAAATTGTCTATGTCTATGTAAACCAGCGCAAAGCCGGCCTCTGTCCGTTCGGAATAATGTATCAGCATATCGAGCTTCTGGATGATCATCTTGCGGTTAGGAAGCCCGGTAAGAGTGTCGTAATAAGCCAGCCTTTCAAGCTTCTTCTCATTTTCCTTCATAACTTTGTTGTACCACTTAAGCTGCTCATTCTGCTGGCTCAGCTTTTCCCTGGAAGCGCTTATCTCCTGGTACAGCGATGTTATCTCGTCCCTTTGCTCGGTAAGCCTCCGGAAATTGTCGCTCAGGCCTTTTTTATAATAATAGATGACTGCCGAGATGACTATCGAACTGAAATACGTTACCATTCCGGGCAATGCGGTCACCTGTCCCGCGATCAGGACGCCGCCGATACCTGCCAGGCAAATTCCCAGCACATTAAGCAATATAACGGTTATGAATCCTTTCTTCATCGTCTTGATCGAAAGGTAAGCGTTGACAAGGATCTGCGCCTGGACGGCAAATCCGCTGAATATGTAATAATCTATGTTCAAACCGAAAAGATTCAGTTGGAGTTGCTTATTCGCATAAGCGTTGCGCAGGATTGCTAGCAATGCAATGTTGATGGCAGAGCAGAGAATGATCGGAATCCATTCATTGGAGACACTTATGCTGTCCTTATCAATGCCGGGCGGATGTAAGTCAGAATTTCTGGACGTATGCATTACGCACCTCATTCGATACGCTATGTAATTACAATCCTGAATGCTCCATGTACATTATATCAGCAAATATTTACAAATTGCAATAAATTAACTAAACATAACAGGTTTTCAAATTACATGGAATATAATGCGAGGTGCAGTCATTATTCCTTTGCAGCCACTTCACACGCCGGACCATGCTGGTTGCGGAATTCCAGGCTTATACGGGCGCTGCCCAGCCGGCGCTTAATCACCGCCGGACAGCACTATCTCGAACTTGTCGAACCACACTTTTTCTATAAACTGCTCTGAAGTGAAGAACGTTTTCCTGAAAACAGCCAGTTCACGTGTATTCTTTTTAAGCCACAACGGGACAGGTATCTCAAGATCGGCGCATAAACCGACAAGACAGTTCTCCAGCTTGTCCCTGAAGCTATGAGAACTGTCATCGTCGTATGACGTGCCTTCTCTGACGATTTTCCCGTCAATGATTATTTTTCCCCTGAGTGTCATTGCCGCCGCCTTTCATAAATGCACCGGCCCGGCCTGCTTCTTGTTGTCAGGCCGGGTCCGTTTATTCCTCAGACTGCCCGTTGCCGAGCCTGTATTCTATCGAGTCGGCAAGAGCCTTCCAGCTTGCTTCTATTATGTCCGTGGATACTCCTATGGTAGTCCATACCTCGTTGCCGTCGGTGGATTCGATCAGGACTCTTACCTTTGCGGCGGTAGCCGATTCGGAATCGAGCACCCTGACCTTGTAATCCGTCAGTTTCATCCTGTTTATGACAGGGTAGAACCGGGACAGGGCTTTCCTGACAGCGTTGTCGAGAGCGTTGACAGGACCTATCCCTTCCGCTGCCGTTATCTCCTCCTGGTCTCCGACCTTTACCTTTATCATTGCTGAAGAATTACACTCTCCGCGTTTCGCAGGTTCGCTCACTATTACCTTGAAATCCTTCAGTTCGAAGAAAGGCTTGTATTTCCCGAGCATCTTCCGGATTATGAGTTCAAACGAACTTTCAGCGCCTTCATACTGGTATCCCTGGTGCTCCATTTCCTTGAGCTTGTCAAGTATCTGCCGTGTCTCGGGGGAATCCTTCGTGATAGCGGGATCGACTTTCTGGATCAGGCTGAGCACAGCGCTCCTTCCTGCCACCTCAGACATGAGGAACGTCCTCTCGTTCCCTACTTCCGCCGGATCCACGAGTTCATATGCATAAGTGTTTTTCACGACAGCATCGGCATGCATGCCGGCCTTGTGCGCAAACGCGGATTTGCCCACATACGGAGCCCGCTCGTCATGTATCACATTGGCTATCTCACTGACAGTCCTCGCAACCGATGTGATTTCCTGCATACTTTTCTTAGGGATGCATTCATACCCCATCTTAAGCTGCAGCGTCGGGATTATGGAGCACAGGTTTGCATTGCCGCATCTTTCACCAAACCCGTTTATCGTTCCCTGTATCTGAGTCGCTCCCGCCTGCACTGCCATTATGGTGCTGGCCACTGCCATGCCCATGTCGTTGTGCGTATGGATGCCTATCGGTACTTCGAACTGTTCGACGACCTTCTTCGTTATCTCATAAACATCCATCGGCAGGCATCCACCCTTGGTATCGCACAGGCACAGGCAGTCCGCACCCGCGTCAGCAGCAGCTTTCAGTGTCTCCATCGCATATTCGGGATCAGCGAAATACCCGTCGAAAAAGTGCTCCGCATCATATACGACTTCCTTGCCGAGCTTCTTGAAATAGCTGACGGTGTCCGATATCATCCTCAGGTTTTCCTCAAAGGTGGTCTTGAGGATCTCGGTCACCTGGAAGTCCCAGGATTTCCCGAATATGACCACCGCATCGGTGCCGGCTCTCAGCAGCGATCTTACATTCGCATCCTCTTCCACGGGAATGCCGACCCTTCTCGTACTGCCGAACGCTATAAGCTTTGAGTTGTTGAGCTTCAGCCTCGAAGCCCGTTCGAAGAATTCAAGGTCCTTGGGGTTTGATCCCGGGTTTCCTGCTTCGATATATGCAACACCGAGCTTGTCAAGCTGCCTGACTATTTTCAGTTTGTCTTCCACGGTGAACGAGATGCCCAGAGCCTGCGCGCCGTCTCTCAATGTGGAATCCAGAACGATTATCTTCTTCATATTGTCTCCCTTCCGCCGGAGGTTTCCTTGCCATGGTCATGTATTATCCTGTTGATCGCGTTGATATATGCCTTGATGCTGGCTTCGATAACGTCAGTGCTCACGCCGCGTCCGACATATATCCTGTCATCTTTCTTAACCCTGACAGTAGCCTCGCCAAGGGCATCAGCACCTTCAGTAACGCCTTTGAGGCTGAAATCCTCCAGGTGCACCTCGAACCCGACGGTCCTTTCGATTGCCTTGAATGCTGCGTTTATAGGTCCGTCGCCCGTTGCTGCTTCCGTCAGGAGTTCTTCATTTTTGAACATGCTCACGGTAGCAGTGGCTATGACCCTGTTACCGCTGTTGATCTGGAAGCTGTCGAGCCTGTAGACTTCTTCGACCTCCGACACCTTTTCGCCTATCAGTGCTTCTATGTCCCTGTCTGTGACGTTTTTCTTCTTGTCAGCAAGTTCCTTGAACTTCTCGAATGCCTTCGTTATCTCTTCAGGCGACAGGTTGTAACCCATCTCCTTCAGTCTCTCTTCAAACGCATGTCTTCCCGAGAGTTTCCCCAGGACTATCCTGTTTGTGGATAGCCCAATGGATTCGGGAGTCATTATCTCGTAAGTGGATCTCTCAGCGAGCACGCCGTGCTGGTGGATCCCTGATTCATGTGCAAATGCATTCTTGCCTACTATGGCCTTGTGGGGCTGCAGGTTCACGCCTGTCAGTTTGCTCACCAGCTTGCTGGTCCTGTATATCTGCCTCGTATCAATATTGTGCTGCAGTTCGCCATAGAAATCCTTCCTGGTCTGGATCCCCATGATTATCTCTTCCATCGAGGCATTGCCCGCGCGCTCGCCCATGCCGTTGATGGTGCACTCCACCTGTGTCGCGCCGTTCATTATCGCCGCAAGGGAATTCGCCACCGCCAGGCCGAGGTCATTGTGGCAGTGGACGCTTATATCTACTTTTTCGATTCCTCTAACGTTCTCCTTTATACCTTTTATCAGCCTGCCGAACTCTTCCGGCATGGCATACCCGACCGTGTCCGGTATGTTGACGACAGTCGCCCCGGCCTTGATGACTTCCTCGAGCACCCTGTACAGGAATTCGGTCCTGGTACGGCTTGCGTCTTCCGCCGAAAACTCCACGTCACTGCAGTATTTTTTAGCATATTTGACCATCGCGACCGCACGTTCGAGTACCTGCTCCTCAGTCATTTTCAGCTTGTATTTCATATGGATGTCCGACGTGGCTATAAACGTGTGTATACGCGGGTTCTCCGCATTCTGCAGTGCCTCCCATGCCCTGTCGATGTCCTTTTCTACGGCCCTGCTGAGGCTCGCTATGACCGGGCCTTTCACATTTTCCGCAACCGTCTTTACCGCCATGAAATCGCCCGGCGACGAAATGGCAAAGCCTGCTTCTATTATGTCGACACCGAGCCTGGCAAGCTGTCGTGCGATCTCGACCTTCTCCTGTATATTCAGGCTTACTCCCGGAGTCTGCTCACCGTCTCTCAGCGTTGTGTCGAATATTTTGATCCTTGCCGACATGTGATTACCTCCCCGATACCATACTAATCTCATATCCTTATCTCATATCAAAAAAGCAGTTCAGAATCTGGATCTGATAACTCATATCTCATATCATAAGTATCCGGCGTTCATACCCATGAACTTTTTCCCTCTGCGGATCGGAAATCTCACGGTCCGCATCCGGCCGGCTTATTTCTTCAGCCAGCTCATCATCTTCCTGAGCTCCCGGCCGACCTTCTCAAGCTGGTGCTCGGATTCCCGCGCCCTGGTGGCGAGGAACTGCGCCCTTCCACCGGCCTTGTTCTCGGTGATCCATTTGGATGCGAACTCACCGCTCTGTATCTCATTGAGGACCTTCTTCATTTCCTTCCTGGTCTCTTCGGTTATGATCCTCTTGCCGGTCACATAGTCACCGTATTCGGCAGTGTCGCTGATGGAATACCTCATATACGAGAATCCGCCCTGGTTGATGAGGTCAACGATCAGCTTCATTTCATGGATGCACTCGAAATATGCGATCTCCGGCTGGTAACCGGCCTCAACCAGTGTTTCGAATCCGGCTTTCATCAGTTCGGTGACTCCGCCGCAAAGCACTGCCTGCTCTCCGAAAAGATCGGTCTCGGTCTCTTCCCTGAAGGTGGTCTCAAGTATGCCCGCCCTTCCGGCGCCGATACCTGCGGCATAGGCCAGTGCGTAATCTTTAGCCTTCCCTGATGCGTCCTGATGGACTGCGATGAGTGCCGGAACGCCACGGCCTTCCAGGTACTGGCTCCTTACTGTATGGCCGGGTCCCTTTGGTGCGATCATTATGACGTCCACGTATTCCGGCGGCTTGATCTGATTGAAATGGATGTTGAAACCGTGCGCGAATGCAAGTATGTCGCCTTCCTTCAGGTTAGGCTCGATATCCCTGTAATATATCTCGGCCTGGACCTGGTCAGGGGTCAGGATCATTATGAGGTCTCCGGCCTTTGCAGCCTCTGCGGTGTCCATGACCTTAAGGCCGTCCTCTTCGACCTGCTTCCTCCTCGCGGATCCCGGGGCAAGCCCTACGACCACGTTGATCCCGCTGTCCTTAAGATTCTGAGCGTGTGCATGCCCCTGGCTCCCATATCCGATAACTGCTACTGTCTTGCCCTTGAGGAGGCCGAGACTGCAGTCGCTGTCATAATACATCTTTGCCATTCGAATCACTCTCCTCGTTATTTGTGACCTTTATTATCCGATTGCCTCTTTCGATGGCAATAACGCCTGTCCTGACAACTTCTCTGATACCAAAGGGTTTGAGCAGATCCTCCAGTGCCGTTACCTTGTCTTCGCTGCCTGATGCCTCGATGGTGAGCGTGGACTTCGACACGTCGACGATCTTGGCCCTGAATATTTCCACCAGCTGGACTATCTCGCTCCTGGTCGCCGCATTGGCTGAAACCTTGATCAGCGCCAGTTCACGGGAAATCGATTCATGTTTGTCCAGTCTTTTTATCTTGATAACGTCTATCAGCTTGTTAAGCTGCTTGCTTACCTGTTCAACGGTATGTTCGTCGCCGTCCACCACAATTGTCATCCTTGAGACTTCAGGATTTTCAGTTACGCCGACCGCCAGGCTGTCGATGTTGAAGCCTCTCCTGCTGAACAGGCCGGCCACTCTTGACAGTACACCGGCATGGTTTTCCACCAGTACCGATAATATGTGTTTGGCCATAATCCTTACCCCTTTCGTGTCAGGCTTGACGCCCGGTATTGTATGATCCTGAAACCCATTTGTCCTGTATGATCATGAAACGCGGAATTTCTCGATAAGTATACCCGATCTCCGCTGGTGTCTGTGTTTTTTACGACTGTTCTTATTCCATGGATAAGGCAATGCTGCCGGTTACTTTCGCTGCGGCTCCGGTCCCATTTGCGTCAGAGCGTAGGCTCCATCGGATCCACCATGCATTCCAGGATATACGGTCCCCGGCTTGCTGTCATCCTTCTGAGAGCCTCCGGGACCAGCACATCCGATGATATCCTCTCGCCCCTGAAGCCGTATGCTGCCGCAAGGGCCACAAAGTCGGGGTTGCTGTCGAGGAATACCTGGGAATATCTCCCTCCGTGCCTTGTAAGCTGGAGTTCCCTTACCATTCCCAACCTGCGGTTATTGAACAGGACGATCTTCACATCTATATCGTACTGCTTCATTGTGCCAAGTTCCTGCATCGACATCTGGAAGCTCCCGTCTCCGCTGATCACCACGACGGTGGAGCCTGGCCTGCCGACCTTTGCTCCTATGGCTGAGGGAAGTCCGTATCCCATGGTCCCAAGGCCGCCTGAAGTTATGAATGTTTTCGGCTTTCTCACCCGGTAGTTGTTGGCGGCCCAGATCTGGTTCTGGCCGACCTCTGTCGTCACTACGGCTTCCTCAGGCAGATAATCGGAAAGTATCGACAGCAGGTATTTAGGGTTCACGTATCCCGAATCTGCCGCCTGCATGCCCGCGGCCCCTCTCCCACAGGCATCAGTGCTGCATCCGGCCGGTCCGCCGTCTGCTTCCTTTTCCGTCTTCCTGCTGTTTTTACATCTCACATCCGCTGCCGTTTCCAGCCATTCGGTACTGCCGCCCGTCTCGACAAGCTCGAGCAGATCCCTGAGGACATGTTTCAGGTCTCCGACCACCGGAACCGTAACATCGATGTTCTTACCGATCTCGGCAGGGTCTATGTCGATATGTATGATCTTCGCCTTTTTCGCCAGCGTGCTTGCCGCGCCGATCGCCCTGTCGCCGACCCTTGCCCCGAGTATCACCACCAGGTCGGCATGGTGCAGTACATAGTTGGCCGTCTGGCTGCCGTGGGTGCCTACCATGCCAAAGTGGAGCGGATGATCCGACGGTATGGACCCTATGCCCATCAGCGTCGTAACCACCGGTATGCTCCGCCTTTCCGCCAGTTCGAGCATTTCGCCCGAGGCATCGGCGGTGATCAGGCCTCCGCCGGCGCATATGACAGGCCTTTTTGCGGCATGGATCGCCGCAGCGGCTTTTCTTATCTGTCCCGGATGACCTTTTATAGTCGGTTTGTAACCTTTGATATCTATGTGCTCAGGATATCTGAAATCTATAACGGCATTCTGAACATCAACAGGTATATCGATGACGACAGGGCCAGGTCTTCCGGTAGTCGCAATATGGAATGCTTCCTTTATTATACGTGGCAGTTCTTCGGCCTTCTTTACAAGGTAGTTGTGCTTGCTGAAAGGAGCGGTCGCACCGGTTATGTCCGCTTCCTGGAACGCATCCGTTCCTATCATGTCGCTCCTCACCTGACCGGTGATCGCGATGATGGGAACACTGTCCATGTACGAGTTGGCGATACCGGTGATAAGGTTTGTCGCACCGGGTCCGGATGTCGCGACGCAGACGCCGGCTTTGCCCGTGACCCTGGCATAGCCGTTGGCCGCATGGGCCGCTCCCTGTTCGTTGCGCGTCAGTATGTGCTTTATGCCGCTGTCCAGCAACGCGTCATAAAACGGGGAGATGGCAGCGCCCGGATAGCCGAAAACGGTATCGACATTTTCCGCTTCCAAAGCCTTTATGATAGCTTCTGCGCCCGTCATTTTCACCGATATCCCCTCCGCTTTCTGATGCCCGGTCCATAGCTTCGCGTGAAATTGCATTAACTCCCTGTTATAAAAAACCCCTCGTCGCTGCATCGCTGCAGGGACGAAGGGAAAATCCGCCGTGGTACCACCCTGATTCGATAAGCAAATGCTTATCCTCAGTAGTACTTTCAAATAAAAAGTACCTGACTGTAACGTGGTCAACGTCATCCGCCTGGATCCTGAAAATTCAGGATTTCAGCGAAGAAGCTCCGGAATGAGCTATCCGCAGGATCCTATGCACCGGTTCGCACCACCCACCGGCTCTCTTGCGCAGTCAGATCTGCCTTATTTCCTTCATTGCTTTTCGTCCTTCTTAAGATGATTGTATTATATTGTATCAGCACACTTAACAAAGTGTCAATACGGTTTTTTACTCTTTATTACCCTCTTGGGCCGTCTTTTTTATGCTTTTTTGCGGTATTGCCGCCTACAGATATACACGTTCATTGGTATTGCCTTCAAATTTGCCGATACCATAACCATAGCAGAAAGACTGGCGCATGCTGGTCATGATCAGGGTCTTCAGCAGTTCCCTCTCTTCCTTGCTGAGGCCCCTGTCCGTCATTTCGATAAAGCTCCTGGTCTTATCTGCGGCAATGAGCCTTATAGCCTCCCTGGTGCCTGCCAGGTCTCCGTTCAGCTTTTCCCTGGCCTGCTTCAGGTATAGTTTCAAAGTTTTCTCAAAATCCGGATGTTGTTTGGCTTTCTCAGCCATGGCAACCACCTCCTGTTATTCATACAAGTAAGTGTTGCCATTCCGGATGCAAGGCTATACGTCATCCGGCGATGACTATGCCAGACATCATTTCAGCTGAAGACCGGGTTGCATCATATAAACCACCAGGCTCCTGGATGAAGCAGGGATGGTGACCAATCCTGCATTGGGGATGCTTCGTTAACATCTGCTGGCCGGCTCATTTGCTCCAATGAGGGCGCAGGTCACTCGCCGTCCATGGCCAGGGACCAGCGCCGGCAGCGTCCATGCTGCCGGTTGTGGTTCCTGATGCCTCATTCGAGCTACATGACCCGGCCGCATCTGTAGCACTTGCATCCCTTCAATGGCCAGATTGGTCACCATCCCTGCTTTTTTGAACCCGGTACAATTATCCGAATAATCTGTCCGGTCACATCTTCACCTTGTGACCAGCCCGTCGCGATCCTTGCGCGAAAGTACAAGCTCTGAGGTGATCCATTCGTTGCTGCCGCGTTTTTTATGATAGACACTGACCGTGTCTCCCGGCAGTTTAGAATAGATATATGTCCTCAACTGCATCATCGTGTTTATTTCATTGCCATCCACTTTCGCTATTATGCAACCTTCACGTATCCCAGCCTTGTATGCAGGGCCGTTTCTGTCCACGTGGGCGACATAGATGCCTTTCTGTATCTTCGCCTGGCCGTCGATATACGGTATGGTCTGCCCGTCGTATGCAAATATGCCCATGTAAGGCTCTTCGAATTTGCCTGTTTCCACGAGCCTTGCAACGACCGGCTTCATTATGTTGATCGGGATCGCGAAACCCATCCCCTCGGCGCTCGTCACCTTTACGGTATTGATCCCGACCACTTCCCCCTTCGCATTCAGCAGGGGGCCTCCGCTGTTGCCGGGATTTATGCTGGCGTCTGTCTGTATCAGATCCTCCATGTAATTGACGCCGTCTTCCGTCTCAATCCTGATGGTCCTGTTGAGAGCGCTGATTATACCTGAAGTGACTGATCTCTGGAAATCGAGCCCCAGGGGATTGCCGATGGCAATTGCATGTTCCCCTACCTGGAGTTTCGTCGCATCTCCGAGTTCCAACGGCGTGAGGCCGGTAATGTTAACTTTCACTGCCGCAAGGTCCAGTACAGGATCCGACCATACGACTTCTCCGTCAACATTCCTGCCGTCCGCCAGCGATACTATTATCCTGTTGCTCCTTCCGCCTGCCACATGGTAATTTGTCAGGATGTAGCCGTCTGAGCTGACGATCACTCCCGAGCCGAAACCGACTTCCGTCTCCCGGTTCCTGCTGAAAAGATTGTCCCTGACGGCTCTTTCGACCGTAATGCCGACGACCCCCGCGGTGGCTTTCCGCGCAACCCTCTGGGTCACTGGGATATCATCCGTATCTTCTGCCATGCTGCCGGCCTGGAAACCGTTATCCGTATTGTTTCCGCCCCTTCCCTCCGGGCCGGGAACACCCGCTCCCGGTTTCCCGGTATTCCCGCTGAGATTTCCTGCCCCGATCCCGGAAAACTGCAGCCGTGTTCCACCGCTCCTGTCGCCGGCGTCAGATGCTGTAAAAAGCCTGGATGCGGCAAAAAGCACAAGCAGGCTTACGACCATTGAAGTGATAACGGATGTGACAAGCATTGCAGCCATTCCGTATCGTCTTCTGCTGTACATACCATCAACCCCGTTTCTCGCTTAATGACAGTCATGCTTATTATTTTCTGCAGCGTCACAAAGAATACGAAAAACGGGCAGGAAGAAAGGCCGGAAGCAAACCGGCAGCGCACGGTTATTCTGCTTTTTGCTCTCCTAATCGTCAGCAGATGTGTCGGCCGATGTGAAAGGCTTTACGATTTTTTTGACGCTTTTTTCGAATTTGGGCCTGGGCATCATGACCTGGTGTCCGCATCCAAGGCATTTGACCCTGAAGTCGGCGCCGGTTCTCATTACTTCCCATTCTTTGCTCCCGCACGGATGCGGTTTGCGGAATTCAACTATATCTCCAAGACGGTACCTGTCCGCCATTTACATACACCACCAATCCAAAAAGCCATCAGTAATTTTTAAGATATGCATCTATCTCCCATTTGCTGATCTGCGTCTTGTATCCTTCGCATTCCTTCAGTTTCGCTTCGATATATTTATTGAATATATGATCCCCAAGCAGTTCCCTGGCGAATTCACTCTGCCTCATCTCACAGATGGCTTCCTCAAGGCTTCCCGGCAGCATGCCTATCTGACCGGCGCACCTGTCCTCCTGGCTCATGTCATACAGGTTCCTGTTGACGGGCTCGGGAGGCTGGATCCTGTTTTCGATGCCGTCAAGCCCTGCCGTAAGTATGGCAGCCAGCGCAAGGTACGGGTTGCAGCTCGGATCGGGGCATCTGAGTTCGAGCCTCGTCGCGGTTCCGCGGGCTGAAGGCACCCTGATCAGCGGGCTCCTGTTCCTGGCTGACCACGCTATGTAAACCGGTGCCTCATATCCCGGTATTAGCCGCTTGTATGAATTGACCAGCGGGTTGGTCAGCGCCGTTATCGACCGGATGTTTTTCATCAGGCCGCCCATGAACCAGTATGCTTCCCGGCTGAGCTGAAGCGGGCCGCTCTCATCACAGAAGACATTCTTTCCCCGTCTGAACAGCGACACATTCACATGCATTCCGGAACCCGCTATGCCGTAAATCGGTTTTGGCATGAACGTGGCATGCAGACCGTGCTTCTGCGCTATCGTCTTGACCACCAGCTTGAATGTCTGGATCGCATCGGCAGCATTCAGGGCATCAGTGTATTTGAAGTCGATCTCATGCTGGCCGGGCGCTTCTTCGTGGTGGGACTGCTCGACCTCAAACCCCATTTCCTCAAGAGTCAGGCACATGTCCCTCCTGGCCTTCTCGCCCATGTCGACAGGTCCAAGGTCGAAATACCCGGCTTTGTCATGGGTGATCGTAGTAGGGTTCCCCTCATTATCGACAAGGAACAGGAAAAACTCGCATTCGGGCCCGACATTGAACGTGTCGTAACCCAACTGAGCCGCTTTTTTCAGAGCCCTTTTCAGCACATACCTCGGATCTCCTTCAAAGGGCTCGCCGTCCGCGGTATATACATCGCAGATGAGCCTTGCGGTTTTCCCGATCCCGGAATTCCAGGGCAGTATGACGAAAGAATCGGTGTCCGGCCACAGGTACATGTCGGATTCTTCTATCCTGACGAATCCTTCTATGGAGGAACCGTCGAACATGCACTGGTTGTTCAGGGCTTTCTCCAGTTGTCCCGCCGTGATCGCTACATTCTTCAGCATGCCGAATATGTCGGTGAACTGGAGCCTTATGAACTCCACTTTCTCGTCCCTGACTATCCTTATGATATCCTCTTTCGTGTATTTGGGCATCCGGTACACCTCCGCCATAATAAAAAACGTTTTCAACCTGATTCTGATGTCGTTCAGGAATGCATTTGCTGCTGGAGCCAGACTGCTTTTGCCGAAACCGGACCGGATATAACAATTGCCGCGAATGGGCCGGATCGAATGCCGCTCAAATCCGGCAGAAATCTACCTCTATTTTACCATGAATAAGAAACAGGGCAATACTTATTTGAGTTTACTGTATCCGGGTTTTCAGGCATTTGCCTTTTAAGATGTTATAATATTATCGCAGGCAGAATTCATACCCGCCGCTCAATTTATTTTCAGGGGGCATGGAAATGCAAAAGGCAAAATATCTCGCAATACTGTTATGCACGGCAACAGTTGCACTGGCTGCAGCAGCGGCGCTGATCACGGTTCCTTTCTCTTTCGCCGGAGCAGCGGAAACTGATGGTACACTTCGGGTAAAAGGAAACAAAATAGTGGATTCAGGCGGGCACGAGGTGCGCCTTTACGGACTGAACTGCCCGAGCCTGGAATGGACGCCCGTCGGCGACAATATGCCGATGGCCGTAGTTACGGCATTTGACGAGTGGGGAGCCAACCTGGTGAGGCTGCCGATGAACCAGGACTACTGGTTCGGACATGATCCGTCCCAGGCAGACGGGGGAGAAGCATACCGCAAACTCATAGCCGAGATCGTGAAAATCGCACAGGAGCGCAAAAAGTACATATGGCTTGACTTGCACTGGTCCAACGGCGGCACCGAATGGGGCAAGAACGCCGGGCAGCATAAGATGCCCGACAAAAACAGCCTCATTTTCTGGGAATCAGTTGCAAAAGAGTACAGGAACCACCCTTATGTGCTGTTCGGGTTATACAATGAACCTTACGGCGTTTCATGGGATGTCTGGAGGAACGGAGGCATCGTTTCCGAATCTTCGGAGGTCACCGAGAACGGCAAAAAGTCCGTAAAAAGCATAAAGTATGAAGCTGTCGGAATGCAGACCCTTATCGACGCCATCAGGGCACAGGGTGCAAATAATATCATTATCGTCGGAGGCCTTGACTGGGGCTTCGATCTGTCCAAAGCCGCCGACGAAAAATACAGGCTTGTGGATACCCCGGAAGGCAACGGCATTGTCCTCGACACTCACCCGTATCCATGGAAAAACAAGGAGTGGACGCTGCTCATAGACAAAGCCGGTGAACATTATCCGATAATCGTCGGGGAATTTGGCACCGATCCCGATAAAAAGGACCCGGACAAGCCTGATGAATATTACTTCAAAAACTACCATGAAACTCTGTTCAACTGGATAGAGAAAAACAACTACAGCTTTGCCGCATGGTCATTCCACCCGGGCGCCGGCCCCTGCCTGATAAAAGGCTGGAACTATGAACCTACTCCATACCACGGCGTATATGTCCGCGATTTCCTCATCAGGGTGTCGTCCCGCGGAGTAAGCCTTTTTGACGGGAAGAGCTACACCGGGAAATCTATAGATATAAAACCGGGCGAATATACCAAGGCGGACCTTGCGGCTGCCGGCATGGACCCCGCTTCCATAAATTCAGCAAAACTGGATAACGACCGGAATCTCGCATATAAGCTGACGCTGTATTCGGAAGACAATTTTACAGGCAGCAGCAGGTCTTTTATCCAGAACATCCCGGACCTGCAGGCATCGTTGGGTGAAATGGCCGTAAAATCACTGAAGCTGGAGACGGTGATCCCGGAAAACATCAATAAGGATTGCAGTGCCGAATGCAGCAGCGACAATGAGAAAAGCGGCGCCGTCACCGACGGGGATGAGGCGACCAGGTGGCTGGTCGATGAAGAAGGCCCCAAATGGGTGAAGACTGATCTCGGTTCAGTCTGCACGATCCACAGGATCATTGTCAAACACGCGTCCGACAGGGACCTCGAGCAGTACAACAACAACCAGGATTTCAGCGTAAGCATAAGCACCGACGGAACCGACTGGACGGAAGTATTCTCCGTCACGGGCAACACGAGCTATAAAACCGTTATCGATTTGGAACCTGCTGCCGCACGGTATGTGAAAGTCGACATAACGAAGGGCAGCCGGATCCCACCGCATACGCGCGCCACTATCAGCGAAATCGAAGTCTACGGCATAAAGGAGACATATACCGGTACAGGCGCTGGTGTATCAGCAGGAACGCCGGATAACGGCAGCACAGGCAGGAAACCCTGGTCATGGCTTGCCTTTTCCGGCCTGTTTTCGGCTGTCGTAATAGCACTCACGGTTTTGTCAAGGCGGAGAGAAAGAAGGCATGAAGCAGTTCGGTAATGCACGCAAAGAGCTGCAGCCTGCGCTGCAGCTCTTTAAATTTCAGCATATCCGATAATCTGACTTGTTCTTCGTCACCAGGCCTGGTCAATCCTGCTTCTCGAACATGTCCTTTCCTACTCCGCACAGCGGGCAGACCCAGTCATCAGGAATGTCCTCGAATGGTGTGCCGGGCGCGATCCCTCCGTCCGGATCACCGACGGCCGGGTCATAGACATAACCGCAGGCAGTGCAAACGTACTTATCCATAGAATCAACTCCTTAAAAATGATATCTCTATTTATGTTCCCCTACAATTATATCAATAAACAAGCTTTTGAAAAAGCAGGGCGTCAGGTGTCACGCCTTTTTTCAGACCCTGCTTTTCCTCCCGCCGGACACCAGGATGAGTCCGACCCCGATAAGCAATACCGGTATCGCATATGGCCTGGTATTGAAATTCAGCAGCCTGCTAAGCGAGAATGAGAAGAAAAACAGGAATGACAGGCCGCCCAGGATGCCGATGGGGATCAGCAGTCCTTTTTCCCTGTTCCCGAATATGTATAGTTCAAAGAGTCCGAAAGCCACTGAGAATATTATAAGGGGCCACGTTATGTCCCAGCCTCCGAACAGCATGTTGAACTGGAATACCAGGCCGAGCACAAGCAGTATCCCGCCGGGCACGAGCAACCCGGGATCCTTCCTGGTTCCGGTGAAAAAACTGTAATGGAAGAGCAGACCAGGAAGCAGTAAAAACAGCGACGGCCAGAATCTGCCCAGCAGCGCGCCAGGATTTATGACCCTCCAGACAGGTTCAAATATGCCAAGGTTTTTCATAAGGAACAGTATACCAAGTGCGATAAGTATACCGCCCAGCAATCTGCCGGACTTTTTCATTGTAAGACCTCCCGGATAAATAATCAGACATCGGTGTTTTCCGTCTGTAGTTCTATAATATTATAATTACATGCCGTCAAAATGTCTGATACTTCCGGAAAAGTGTGCTGACATGTCATTCCCCGGCAGTTTCGGCTTCCGGTTCTTCCGGGAGCAGAATGCCGTCCTTCCCAAGCTTCCATATGACAAACCGTATGCCTGACGCTATAAGGTCCGCCATCCTCATCACGACATGAAGCCTTGTATTCTGCAGGATCAGAAAATCCATGAATCCCCCGAAATTGACGATCCCTGTCACAAACATATCGCCTACGGGCGCAAGCTCTTTGTTGACGCCTGACCCAGGCTTGATGGGGCCTTCGCCGACACTGATATATCCTACATGCTCCATGCTACCGAGGCATGCGTCTATGGCAACAATAAAAGGCTTGTGGCAATCGGCCGCCACCTTTTTCATAACTTCATCGATGTTCCTTGCATGCACAGGATTCTCAAGGGTGCCGTATATGTGGACATTCCTTGTCCTCAGCCCGGACAGCTTGTAGCCTATCAGCGGGCCGAGGCTGTCACCGGTAGACCGGTCCGTGCCTATGCACAGAAATACCACCGATTTTGAACCTGCAGCCAGTGCATTGCTGATCCTTGCATGCAGTTCATCGGTAAACCGCCTGAAAGCGGCGGCGCTGTTTATATTAATATATTGCGGTTTCCTGCCTGTCCCTGTCAGCATTGGTTATCCCGAATACTCCCGAAAATTTTTCGCGCCCCGGCTTTATCTGGCATCCGGCAGGGCGCGGCACTGTTATATATTATTTCCGGATAACCTCTGATTATTACTGTTTCCCGGGCTCGGCACATGATTTACACAGATTTGCATATCTGATATCATTTAGTTTAGGGGTGATATTACGGAATCGCTGAAAATCAACAGACCATTCATCGAAGATATACTTAACGGTATGTATGACTGGGTCAGGGTCATCGACCGGGACAACAATGTCATCTACATGAACAGGGCCATGTGTGAGGGCCTTGGAAAGGAGTTCATGGGCAAAAAATGCTATGAGGTCCTTGGCCGGGATGAGCCGTGCACTCTCTGCATCTCCAGGAAATCCGTTTTTGAAGGTTTTTCACAGGAGAAAGAAGAAATAATAGGCGACAGAAGTTTTTCCGTGATGTCTTCACCGGTAAGGAACGCAGCGGGCGAGGTTGTCGCTGTCGTTGAAGTGCTCAGGGAAACGACCCAGCTCAAGAAACTCTACCAGGAGATGCAGGAGCAGAACCTCAAACTGAAAAGCGATGTCGAAATGGCAAGAAGGCTGCAGACGAGCCTGCTTCCTGACTTCCCGGATGACCCGAGGCTGGATTTCTCCCTGCTTTACATGCCATGCGAATCGCTTGGAGGAGACTTCATCGATATATTCTACATAGACGACTCCCATATCGGCATGTATATCGCCGACGTATCAGGCCACGGCGTACAGGCGTCCCTGCTGACAGTGTTCCTGAGATCCGCTATAAACAAGAAACTGCTTTCGCCTGCGAAGGCCCTGGAAGAGCTTTATTATGAGTTCAACAAGAGCAAGCTCGACAGGGAAATGTATATAACCATATTTTACTCTATAATCGATCTGGACACGAAGACCATGCACTACTCGAATGCCGGCCTGAACGTGATACCTGTGGTATATGGCAGGCAAAGGTTCGAACTTCTGAAGATGCCCGGCATCCCCATCAGCAACTGGCTCGAAAAACCGGAGTACAGGGACGGCTCCGTCAGGCTCTCATCGGGCGACCGTTTCTTCATGTACACGGACGGCATACTTGAGATAAGGAACAGGTCCAACGAGCAGTTCGGAGAGGACAGGATCCTTGATATACTCCTCAACAGCAGTGCAAGGCCAGGACAGATCCTGCGGGACATAAAAGAGACCGCATTCAGGTTCGCAAACATCAGATCATCTGATGACCTGCGTGATGATGTCACTATGGCTCTGCTTGAACTGAAATGAATCCTGCCACTACCCTTTCGATCCCCGACAGATCCCTGAATATCCTGATGCCTGTAAACATACCGCCGGATGCCATCAGCCCTGCTACGGCTTCTGCCTGGTCGTATCCCGTTTCGAAAGCCAGCATGCCACCTGCGCGCAGATACCCGGTCGACCCGCGTATTATCTCCCTGTAGAAACGGAGGCCGTCATTGCCGCCGTCCAGGGCCAGGACCGGTTCGAAGGACCTGACCTCAGGCTGGAGCCTGTCAATTTCTTCAGTCCTCACATATGGAGGATTCGAAACTATCACGTCATACAATTCCGCGGGTACGCTGCCGAACATGTCGCTTTGGATGAAACGCACCCTTTCGGATACGCCGTGCTTCTTTGCATTCCTCCCGGCGACAGCCAGCGCCGCGGCCGAAATATCTGACGCCGTAACAAGGCAGTTCGGAAGATATTTTGCCAGGCTTACCGCAATGCATCCCGAACCTGTGCACATGTCAAGCAGCCGAAGCGGCCTTCCGTGTATGTCGGGCGCTGCCTCCCCGGCTTCGGTCCCCTTACGGGGAAACTCTCCATTTTTGACCCCGGCAATTTCTCGTTTTTCGCTCCGGACGATCTTCCTGCACCAGTCCAGTACAGTTTCCACCAGCAGTTCGGTCTCCTGCCTGGGTATCAGGACATCGGGTGTCACTTCGAACACCAGAGACATGAATTCCTGTTCACCGGTGATGTACTGCAACGGGTAACCTCCTGCCCTCTTCTGCAGCAGTTCTAGATAGCGCTGCTCCGCGTGTTCAGGCAGAACACTGCCGCCATAAGCATACAGGTGCGTCCTGCTGCACTGAGTGGCATAACAAAGCAGAACTCCGGCATCATTCGCCGGAGCATCGATCCCCGCTTTTTTCAGTATTTCCTTACCTTTTTTGTACGCTTCGCTGTAAGTCATACCAATTTCACCACAATATTGTGTCGGCAGCCATGACCTCCGTTCCGCGCCTGAACCGGACGCCGTTTGCAGGAAAAAGAAGCTGCTGCCCGCCGGTACTGTCGCACGGCATATGCTACCACTTGTCGGAATCGTCGTCAACGATGACGTTTTTCATCGCCATTATTGCCACTTCTATCTGGTCGTCATCCGGTTCCCTGGTGGTCAGGTACTGCAGGAGCATGCCGGGCGCACTCAGTATCCTCATTATCGGCCATTCGGTGTGTCTTCCGGTGAACTTCAGCACCTCATAGGCGACACCTGCGACCACAGGGATCAGCAGGATGCGCAGCAGCGCGTTGACCACGGGACTGTGCCATCCGACCAGTGAAAACATGAGTATGCTTATGATCATGACAAGGAACAGGAACGATGTGCCGCAGCGCGGGTGTTTCGTCGAATATTTCCTCACATTTTCCACGGTAAGCTCATCGCCATGCTCGTAGCAGTGGATAGTCTTGTGCTCCGCACCGTGGTACTGCCATACTCTTCTGATGTCCTTCATCATGGACGCAAGATATATATATGCAAAGAATATTATGATCCTGATCAGGCCCTCCAGCAGGTTTTTCACTATCACGCCCGCCCCCTCTTTCCTGATACTGAGCAGGCTCACCAGGAAATTGGGCAGCAGTATGAACAGACCGATGCTCAGGGCAAGCGAAAGCACCACAGTGGCGTATATGACCGCGTCCTTTCCTTTCCCTTCGAAAAGCTTTTCTATAAACAGATCCAGTTTCGACGTGTATTCTTCGTTTTCATCCTCGATCCCTGCAATATCTGCCGAGTACATAAGCGCTTTCACGCCTGTGACCATCTGCCTGAACAGGTTGACGGACCCACGTACAAAAGGTATCCTTGTCACTGATGTCTTTGGCGGCGCCGGCTTTTTGTCAAGCTCTATCCCGCCATCCGGTCTCCTCACCGCTATCGCGATGTTTTCCGGTCCAATCATCATCAGCCCTTCGATAAGGGCCTGGCCTCCAATATTCGTTTTTTTCATGTGCCTGCTAACTCCTTCGGCCAATATAAAAACAAAGACTGAACTGTCCGTTCAGTCTCCAGTTTAACACTTTTGTATCTCCATTTCAAACTTCATTTGTTTCCTGGCCATGCGGGCCAAAAAACTGCCGATGCCATTATTCCGCATCTTCAATGCCGAACTTCTTCTTGAACTTCTCGACACGTCCGCCGGTATCCACGAGCTTCTGCTTTCCGGTGAAGAACGGATGGCACTTTGAGCATATTTCAACATGCAGCTCCTTTTTCGTCGAACCTGTTACAAAGGTCTCGCCGCATGCGCACTTCAGAACTGCGTCTTCATAATACTGCGGATGGATGTTTTCCTTCATTCTCGTTTCACCTGCCTTCATCCTGCTGCAAAATAGTTTTTGCCATTTTGCTCAATCAACAAACAAAAAATATTTTAACATATATAGCCGCCTTTAGCAAGTCCTAATTGTCCGGCAAGCATTATTTATCAATAAATGCTTTGTTAATGCTGTTCACGAACTCCTCGTTCGTCTTGGTCTGGATCATCCTGTTGAGGATCATCTCCGTGACATCTGCAGGACCAAGATTGCTCATGGCTTTCCTGATAGCCCAGATGCTTTCCAGTTCCCTCGGGTTGAGCAGCAGTTCCTCGCGTCTTGTTCCGGACCTGTTGATGTCTATGGCCGGGAATATCCTCTTTTCAGACAGCTTTCTGTCGAGATGTATCTCCATGTTGCCCGTACCCTTGAATTCCTCGTATATGACATCGTCCATGCGGCTGCCAGTCTCTATAAGTGCAGTAGCTATGATCGTGAGGCTCCCGCCGTTCTCTATGTTGCGCGCCGAGCCGAAGAATCTCTTCGGGCTGTGAAGAGCGCCCGGGTCAAGTCCGCCTGAAAGTGTCCTGCCCGTGGGAGGTATCGTCAGGTTGTATGCCCTTGCCAGCCTCGTTATACTGTCAAGCAGTATCACGACGTCCTTCTTGTGCTCCACCAGCCTCTGGGCCCTTTCCAGGACCATTTCGGCGACCTTTATGTGGTTCTCGGGCACCTTGTCGAACGTGGAATATATGATCTCACCCTTAATAGAGCGCTGCATGTCGGTGACTTCCTCGGGCCTTTCGTCAATGAGCAGCACTATCAGCTCTATTTCAGGATAATTCTGCGTTATGGCATTGGCGATTTTCTTAAGCAGTATGGTTTTACCCGCCTTTGGGGGAGATACGATCATTCCCCTCTGCCCCTTGCCTATCGGGGCTATCAGGTCGATAAGCCGCGTGGACAGTTCCCTCGGATCAGTTTCAAGAGTTATACGCTGATTGGGGAATATCGGCGT
>Ga0134092_1001201_pt1 | contig 23229 bp, 17 predicted proteins | sample 3_6taG_FD_94454 | JGI IMG/M metagenome (GOLD analysis project Ga0134092, IMG submission 94454) | Switchgrass degrading microbial communities from high solid loading bioreactors in New Hampshire, USA - 3_6_20_6_A3 metaG | ecosystem: Engineered > Bioreactor > Semi-continuous > Anaerobic >... | reverse complement strand
GTTAAAAGCTGGAAACTTAAATATAAACGCAGAAGATAATTTTGCATTAGCTGCCTAATTAAGGCGGCTCGTTCAACCCTAGCTTCCCGCAGCTTGGGATTGGGCGTCATCTAGCGGGGTACGTCACTGCCAAAGCTTTGAGGCAGCTGTCGCATTATGAAGCTACTGAAGCTGTAAGCCTGTCAGCGGGCGTGCAGCGGAGGGAATGTTAAAACACTGACTGCGCTCGGAGAAGTTTCAGTTTGAGGACTTTCGGACAGGGGTTCGATTCAAAAGAGTCGCCTTGCAGTGTGAACTGCAAGTGACAATTCGGCTTAATCGGTGAAACCGTAACGTGTAATGGCGACGGCAATACCGAGGGGTATGTGGAGCAATCCGACAGCCCTGTATCGACTCATAGGCATCCTAAAGGATGTACTAGGATAGGAGCTATCAACCATATTAAAGCTTCTATAAGACGCCGGAGGACTTCAAAAGAAGTTCAAGATATAGTCAGCACCATTGGAAACAATGGATCAGGCGTCCCCTCGCCTCCACCATACATATAAAAATATACAGACTAGGAATGATATGATAAGCGTAAAGAAGCAATCGAGATATTAAAAGCCTGTGATTTTGGTAATCACAGGCTTTTAATATCTTATCCACCAGTTATTAAAGGGAGAAGCTTTATTTGTGTATTTTCTGCAACAAGCTCAACATCGAACTTGTTGTGGGGCAGGATTTTACCGTCTACCATGACCAATACAATAGCATCAGGCACCTCACCGGCAGCCTTTAAGGCATCTGCTACAGTCATGCCATTATAAAATTCTATTTTTTTATTATTTACTGTTACCATTAGAAGTCGAAAAGCACCTCCAGCTCAACATTGTTTATATCAAACTTTGAGCCGGTTGCTATTGAGCGTTCGTTGTAGAAGAAATCAGGAAGTCTATCATCTTCAATTGTCATTCCTGCCATTTTATTATAAGCTCTCTCAGTTAAAAGTGTTTTTACACCCAGTCCTACTGAAACGCGAGTGAAGTCCGGGGAACCGCCATACAGAGCTGCCATAAGCTCTCCAAACAGTGGCAACACGGGAACAGTATGTGCAAAGGCAAATATACACATCATACTGTCTGCAAAACACATTGCGACTTGCAGCTTATTTGAGACATAAGCTTGTGCTGTACGTCCGGTATCATCAAAAGCGCGCCCCATAGTGAGACCCGCAGTATGGTCTGCGCCCATTGGACTAGTGGCATAAGTAATCCCAGTTCCTTTTGTGTTACGGGGATCGTATCCTGCCATAGCCTGGTGCTTAACCACAGGTATGCGTTTGCAACCAAGACTTTTGCCTACAGCCTCACATCCGTTGCCAAGAAGTCTGCCAAACTCGGTTCCATCTGCCATTTCCTTTAATAAACTAAGAGCTGCATCTGCATCTCCCCATTTTATTTTTCCTGCTTCCATGCATACTGCTATTGTGTTAGCAGTTTCAATTGTATCTACACCGATATCATCACAGATGCGGTCCATCTGGGCAATAGCATCCAGATCAGAAATGTGGCAGTTTGGTCCAAATAATGCTATTGTTTCGTACTCAAAACCTGAAGTGAGATAGTTACCATCCTTGTCATTATAGCAATTTGAGCATTGTACAACACAGCCTGGTTGGCAGGCAAGCTTGTTACGCCCTCCTCGGGTCGCTAAATTGGTCATAAACTTGTTTGCACCAACCTCAGTATATTCTGGGAATAGCCTACCTGAAAAATTGTCAACAGGAAGTATTCCATTGGCACCTGTCACTTCTATGGTTGCAATAGTACCAATATTGTGGAAAGGATCGTTACTTGCTGCTTCTGCTATAACTTTATTCAGCTTTTGACATATTTCGTTGAATTTTGCTTCATCTGCATATTCAACCTTATATCTTTCTTCAGGTTTTTCTATTACGATTGCTTTAAGACCCTTGCTTCCCATTACGGCGCCCAGACCGCCTCTAGCGGCTGCACGGCTTGGATGACCTGAACCAAATTCCGATACCTGAATAGAGGCGTTTTTATATTGGCGTTCACCTGCACTGCCGATGGAGATAGTAGCCAGTTTGTTGCCAAATCTCTCATGGATTTTCTCAACAAGCTCGTAGTTGTTAATTCCTTGATATATACTAGCATCCTTCAATGTTGCTTTTCCTTTTGAATCTATGTGTAGGAGCCATAGTCCTTCAGAGGAAGGCAGTTCCTTTACTACTATAAGTTTAATACCTTGATCTGCCAATAGTGAAGCAGCATAGCCGCCTACATTGCTTTCTTTGATTCCGCCTGTAAGAGGACTTTTAGAACCAATGGACAATCTGTGTGTTGTAGTTAGCTTAGTTCCTGCAAATACTGTATTGCAGAATAAAAGCTGATTTTGATTACCTAAGGGATCGCATTGGGGAGGAACATTTTTTATCATATACTGAGCAATCAATGCTCTGCCTCCCAGCTCTTGGAATTCTGCATCCAGAGGTTCTTTAGTAACAGTTAAGGCTTTCATATCTATAATCAATTTTGACCACATAGTTTTGACCTCCCTCACTTTATTAATATAATAAACTTACTAAGCTTCATATGCTGATTGCAATATTGCTGCAACCTTTGAAGCAGGTATACGGTATGGAACCAATGCAAAGCCTGCATCAGCTATTACAAGGGGAGCCACTTTTGCTATTGCTTCAATCGGTATACCTAATTCCTTCATGTTAGGGATGTCCACAGATTTGATTAAGGCACGTAGGGCATTGCGAGCAGCCGCACCAATTTCTTCCGGGCTAGCATCTTCTGGCAATTCTACGCCAAGACATTCGCAAATCATCCTAACTTTTTTGTATTCTGTTCTGGCAGTATATTCTATAACCTCAGGCAAAGCAACTGCACATGCCACTCCATGGGGAATATGAAAGATAGCACCTAAGGTGTGAGCGATGCTATGTCCAAGGTGAACAAGTCCATTTGTAAATGCCATGCCAGCAAACATTGAGGCCAGCAGCATTTGTTCTCTGGCTTCTATATTTGAGCCATCTTTATAAGCTATAGGAAGCCATTTTGCTATTGTACGAATTGCTTCTCTTGCTAAAGCATCCGAAAGTGGATTTGAATTGCCACCGGTTAGAGACTCTACGGCATGAGCCAGGGCATCGACACCAGTACTGGCTGTCATCTTTGGAGGAAGTCCCAGGGTAAGCTCTGGATCAAGAATTGCCAGCGATGCAACACATACAGGGCTCACTACACTATCCTTGTTTCCGCGGGAAGTACAAGAAATTACGCACATATTGGTGACTTCGCTGCCGGTTCCGCTGGTAGTAGGTATAAATACCATAGGTACTCCTGGTTTAAGCCTTTTTTGCACACCAAAATACTGCATAATGGGAGGAGCGTTATTAATCAAAACATTAATACCCTTAGCCGTATCAATCGCACTTCCGCCACCAACAGCCACAATACCGTCAACTGCTTCATTTCGTGCAATTTCTGCGGCTTCTTCAATCATTGTATCCGGAGGATCCGGGAGTACGCCATCAAAGCAAACAATCTCAACCCCGGCATTGCGCAGATTTTCTACGATTGTATCAGCGATACCAACTGCTTTGAGTCCTTTGTCATAAACTACAAGCACCTTTTTACATCCCAACTCGCGAACCTTTAGACCTGTTCTGAGAGATGAACCGCAACCCATTAGCGAGGGAACAAAAACATTGTAAGATGTAATCATTTACATTTTCACTCCTTCCTTTTGACACAGAATAATAATCATGTTATAAAGTAATTGTACTGAAAATTCAGTTAATTTGATTGTAACATTGGAACTGTCTGCCTATATACATACCAAAAATACAAAAATAACAAGATTTATTTGTACTCTTTGCACAAGGTAAATGGATTAGCTTAGTAATACTACTGGTATGATGAAAGTGAAATTAATTTAACAATGATTGAATATTCTTACTATATGTATTATCATTAAACAAAAAAGTGATGGGGCGAAACTATGTATTTTAATGAGCTGGTTGGAATGTTGCAAAACAATTATGCAGTAAGGCTTTTGATGTCTGATGATTTTCCGTCTGCTATTATGGATATCCGACTGCTGGATCGGAATGAGCATTATTGGAATGAACATACTTTGTACATCGGACGCTTTGATCAGCTGAAGAATCCGCCTGACAGGCCGATTATGCTGCTTTGTGTGGATGAACCTGTTGCTTTGCCCAAAGGAAGCAGTTGTGCTCAAATACTGGAAGATGATTTGTACGATTTGTTTAATACCGCCAAGGATTTGATTATGGGTGACTTAAAAGAAGGCAGTATGTTATATGAATTGGCTCATATGGCATTGAGCGGAAAGAATATCTCAAGTGTAATCAATGCAGCTGCTTCACTGTTGGGAAATGCTTTGATTTTTGTGGACGTTAGCCAAAAGGTTCTTGCATACTCCACTAATTATGAAATTATGGACAAGCTTTGGGTTGAAAACATAGCTAAGGGTTACTGCTCTTATGAATTTGTGCAAAAGGTTCGAACTAATAATCAAATGCGAGAGTGGAGCAAGAAAGGGAGTGAAACGCAATTCATTACATTGCCTGGAGATAAGCAAAGGAAGCTGGTAGCCAGAATTACACAAGAAGGTCATGTGGTAGGAGCTGTCGTAATGATTGAACATCATACACCTATTGTACATAGTCACATAAGGCAGCTTCCACTGGTCGGAAGAATATTATTTGATGTCTTTTATCGTGATTCAGCTTCGGGCAGTATGAGAGGAGCTTTTTACAGCAATATTCTTTATAACATTTTGGATGATATGGATAATTCAGATACCTTTGAATACTTAACTGCTTTAGAAAATGAATTTCCAAAAGAGATGCGTGTTGTTGTTGCACGATTCGTTACTCGCGTTGAAAACCGTTTTCTGAAACGCGCTATTAGTATGGAACTTGAACGTATTTTCCCAAACGGCTATTCTGTTCAATACAAAAGCTATATTGGAATTCTAGTACCGTCGATTTCAAAAATACAGCTGGAAGAGCTTGAGAAACTTACAAAGCTAGAGAGTGTAAGCATTGGATTAAGTTGGCCTTTTAATAATATTTTGGAATTTAAGAGATATTTCAATCAAGCTGTGGTATCTATCAAGCTTGCACAGCGTCTTGGGCTGACACAACATATCTTTGATTATAGTGATTTTCACTATTATGATCTGTTAAACAATTACACAGGCAAGATTCCTTTGGAATATTACTGTCACCCTGCGCTGCAGGTTCTACGTCAATATGACAAGGATAACAGGAGTGACCTTTATAACACTTTATACACTTATTTGGAGAATCAAAAGAGTCTTGTTGCAACTGCCGAGAAACTGTACATACATAGAAACACCCTGGTGTACCGAATCAATCGTATTCAAGAGCTTACAGGGTTAGAACTGGACAACGCTAATGTGGTGTATACGCTTATGGATTCCTTTAGAATCATGGCCTTCTTAAATAAATAAGTGCCAGATACCGGAGTTATCCGCCGACCTCAGAATATAGTTAGCAAAATTGGAGACAATGGATCAGGCATTCCCTCGCCTCCACTATACATATAAAAATACAGACTAGGAATTAGAATTCTTAGTCTGTATTTTGATTTATATAGACTTTTGTATGCTTAGAGCTTATTTAACATAGACCTGGAAGTTAGTATATGCTCTTCTACTAAATCAGTAACTTTTCTAAAATCATGTTCAAGAAGTGCCTCTAATATTTCTAAATGTTCCGTTCGGACGGAATGCAAATCATTATTATATAAAGCTAAGTACCAGAATCGTTGGGATTTATAGAGTAACTCCTGACAAAAATGGGATAAGTGGGGATTTTTAGATAAATTAATTAGTGCAATATGAAAGTCTAAATCTTCCCTTAAAAACATTGTATAAGTATCCTTGCTTTTATCAAGTAAGTTCATGCTGTTCCATCTTTCTGCTAACTCCAATAGTTTGTCTTTACTATTCGCTACATCACTAATATCGAGTAATTTAAAAAGTGCAACTTCATTAATTAGTCTTGCTTCGTAAATGTTTTTTATGTCTTCCAAAGAGATAGGTGAAACAAAGGTTTTTTTCCTGGGAGCAACCGTAACATAATTCTCATATTGGAGCTCTAATAAAGCTTCCCTGACAGGGGTTTTACTGATATTAAGTTCAGCAGCAATTTCATCAATTCGAATTACAGAGCCTGGGGGTAAAGCACATGTAATTATCTGATCCTTTATATAATTTAGGGCAATAAATTTATTATCGTTTCGCTTAGACATGTTGAATTACCTCAATTCATGAACAATTATGATATAAAATATACATTTTTACAGTACATTTTCTATTGGATAAAGTCAAGCATAAAATTATTTTGTTAAATGAGTGAATTTCATATTTTACTATAAAGTACATATGAATCATATGGTGCTGATTGTCCAGAATGTCTGACAAAACGTCTTAAGTCTCTGATTATACAATTTAAGTTGACATATACAGCTTTTTTGTACGAGAAAAAATTAAGAATATTCAAATTATAATTTCCAAAAATCAAATGACTATGATATAATCAAATCAGTGATATATCACAGATGTATTCAGTGATATATCACTGATGGTTTGATAGGGATAATTTACATAATACAAAATAAAGGAGGATATTTTTATGGAAAAATTAGTAATTGGTATGGTTGGATGTGGTTATGCTTCATTCTTGCATGGAAATGGATTTGAAAAGGTATGTGGAGTACCTATTCGTCTAAAGACAATATGTGGAACAACTCTTAGCAAGGCAGAAGCTGTAAGAGATCGATATGGTTTTGAGAATGCTTGTACCAATTTTGATGATTTAATAAACGATCCTGAGATTAACGTAATTGATATTTTAACACCAACTAATCTGCATGTACCTATGGCAATAAAAGCTTTAAAGGCTGGAAAACATGTAATTTGTGAAAAACCATTAACGGGATATTTTGGAGAGCCGGGTCAAGAAAATGTAGGAAAGACAGTTCCTAAAGCTGTTATGTATGAAAAGGTTTTACAGGAGATGGAAGAGCTAAGAAAAGTAATTGATGAAAGCAAAAAAAAGTTTTTTTATGCTGAAAACTTTGTATTTGCCACTCCTATTCAAAAGGCTGCTGAGATATTAACAAGTAAGAAGAGCAAGATAACATTTATGCGTGGAGACGAATTTATTATAGGTTCAAGTTCACCATTAGCAGGAAAATGGAACAAATTTGGCGGCGGTACCATGATGAGAAATGCTACGCACATAATTACTGCGATGTTGTGGCTAAAGAAGAAAGAAGCAGAAGCTCGTGGAGAAAATATTACAATTAAAAGCATAGTAGCTGATTGCGGCTTTATAACTGAATGTTTAACACCTGAAGAACACAAGTACATAAGATCTAATCCAGAAGACGTCGAAGATCTGGCTAGTGTAATGATTACCTTTAGTGATGGTACTAAATGTCTTGCCACTTCATCAGATTCTATTTTAGGTGGATCTAAAAATGAAATAGAGATATTCACAAATGACAGCAGCATGAGATGCCGCCTGACACTGAATGATTTGCTGGATACATATCTTGCAGATGAAAAAGGACTGGAGAACGTGTACTATGCTGAATTATTACCATCTAAACTAGGCTGGAATAAAGTTTTTGTTTCTGATGAAATTATAAGGGGTTATACGGGAGAACTTCAATCATTCGCAGAATCAATTGCGTATGATAAGGAACCAGAATCAGGCTTTGATTTAGCCTATGAGACTATGAAAGTATTGTACTCTGCTTATGTATCTGCTGAAGAAGGTAGAAGAGTAAACTTCTAGCTATTATTGCAGCATAAGATAATATGAAAGGAGAATTGGGCATGAAATTCAGCGTAATATCAGCAGATACTCCTCTTAACCTGAATATGCCTTTTATGTTGCGAGGAAGCTACAAGGAATGTGCCAGGGTCGCTTCTGAAATTGGATTTGATGGAATAGAACTTCAAATTCAAAATCCTCTGGACTATGACTTTAAAATACTTAAAGATGGATTTGATCAATACAATTTAGAAGTTTCAGCCGTAACTACTGGACTGGCATATTTATTTGAAGGACTTAGCATGAGCAGTGATGATAAAGAAATAAGAAAAAAGACGGTAGAAAGATTAAAGAGACATTTAGATATGTCCAAGTATTTGAATTCACAAATTTTGCTTGGATTTATCAGAGGCCGCAAGAAAAAAGATGAAAGCGAATATGAATTTGAAGAGAGACTTACGGATAGTATGTGTCAAATTTTAGAATATGCTGAAGAAATAGACACCTATATAGTATTTGAACAGATTAATCGCTTTGATGGTGATGTTTACAATACGACTGAAAGAACTCTTGAATTTATTAAGAAATTTAAATCTAAACGCTTATTTTATAATGCTGATACGTACCATATGGCTACCGAAGATAAAGACATTTACAATGCGATAATAAATTCCAAGGAGTACTTGACTTTATTCCATATATCAGATGTCGGAAGAATGCTTCCTGACGACAAACATTTTAATTTTCAGGAGGCTGCAAGGGCACTGAAGGATATGAATTATGATAAATGGGTAACCTTGGAATGCAAGCCAAGTGAAGATATGGTAGGAGGAGTAAGAAAAGGCTTTGAATATATGAAAAACCTGCTATCATGCGACAAATAATGAGAGTTTAATTGTAAAAATAGATATATGCAAACCTATTATATAGTATCTAAAAGGAGTGATTAAGTGAAAAAGAGTGTTGTGCATGCCGATGGAACATTTGAATGTTTAACAGCTCCATTGCAAGGGAAATTGGAAGACGTAGCACCAGTTGCAGCTAAAATTGGTTATGAAGCTTTACAATTGACAATATATGAACCTGCAAAGCAAAATGCTGATGAAATCAGGAATATATTAGGACAATATGGACTAAAAGTTTCCTCAATAGCAACTGGCTTAACTTATACTAAAGACGGTTTGTGTATAGCATCAGGAGATGAAGATAACAGAAAAAAAGCGGTTCAAAAAATGAAAGAATATATAGATTTAGCCTATATACTTGATAAGGCAAAAGTAGGTATAGGTGTAATTCGCGGCAGGACTGCAGATGCTTCTAACAGAGCGGAATACGATAAGCAGCTATTTAAAAGTATGCAGGAAATTCTATCCTATGCTGCGGAAAGAGATGTCGTTATTGTATTGGAGCAAATGAGCAATAATCTTTCAGATGTCTTTGTAAAAGTCGAAGAGACAGCAGAATATATTCGTAAATTTAAATCACCTTACTTCAAGCTGCAATTAGATTCAATACATTTATATAGTGAAAATGAAGATGTCTATACTTCGATTATAAAAAATAAAGATATAATTGGGCAAGTTGATATATCAGATGTAGATAGAATGTGCCCGGATGGAGACCATTTTGATTTTAAATCACTTATAAAGGCCTTAAAGGAGATAAATTACAAGGAATATCTCATATTTGAGTATAGAATGGCACCTCCTCAAAATGCAGCTTTAGTTGGATTTGAGTATATTAACAAGCTTATCAACGAAAATTAAAGTGTGTTATATGAAGGTTACTTGTAATAATCCGTGTAAATGTGATCTTGACATTTAAATTTATAAAATAGTTAAAGAAGAAGGTATTAGAATGAGTATTCAAGTTATGGATTTTGCATCTCCTTTTTTTGATATAAAATATATAGAAAATGAAAAGGAGTACTATGTAGATAAACTTAGTATAGTTATAAATCTTTCATTTAAAAAACAAGAAAGCCTATTTGTAAAGAATATTCCAGTATTACCTTTAAAGGGAACTATCGTAAAGAATATTGCAATAACAAATATCGATAGAGCAATTATTGTTGAGGACTATGAGAAAAATGCCAAGGATCCGGATTTTTTCAAAAGAATCAAGAGTACATGGCCGTCATTATATGATACTTCAGGATTAGAGAGACATAAGGGGATTCCATATTATCGTTCTCCAAAGGTAAAAATAGGCGGGGATGTTTCTGTTAATTTCTGCTATGCTGAGCCTAATGCTCCATCAGGGAAACATAAAGATCATATCCCTGACTTTGACGAAGTACATGCGCAAATTTTAGGATTTGGAAAGATGCAGAAATTTACTACAGAAGAAACAGACTCTTTTTATCAAGAAGTAATTATGGCTCCAGGAATTGTACATGACAAATTTTATGATGAGTCTGGTTCATACCCATGGCATCAATATCACAGCATTACTGATTGCATATATATGCCAATTGAAATGGATCGCTAGATTTAATTAATTATATGCAGTTTACATCCAACATACATAGTGATGTGTGCAGACTAGGAATATTTATTCTTAGTCTGTTTTTGTATTTAATCTATATGAAAGTATAATTCTGCCTTAATTTTAACTTTCTATGATAGACTTCAAAAAAGGCTCCCTAGTGTTTAGTAATTCCATAGGAAGCCTTTTTTATATAGATATGAATTTCTTATAGAATATTAATTTCTATTGTGAGTCAAAAAGTTTTTTAAATTTTCAGAGTTAATTTATTAGTAAATAAAGGAATTTTTTTGTGATTATAGAATATAAAAGGCATATTACTTAGCATCAACTGCCAGCTGATTCAAAAAATGGAGATATGATTACTAATGGATGGCAAGTTGATAAGCTGTCCACTGAAGCCATTTTTATGCAAATAGAGGAATTGTTTAATAAGTTATATTCCAAGTCATCATTTTAGTTTAATCTCTATGAAAGATTAAACATGAAATAAAAATACTTTTATTATTAAAAATGGTGTTAGCTTAATAGGAGCGAGAGTTAAACAAAAGTATATCTAATATTTTATGTAGGAGGGTAAAAATGCAGGATTTTGAGAAGCTTGGAGTATTTTATTTAGGTAAAGAATACGACATGGATCAAAAAAAGCTACGAGACAATTTAGTTCTGTACAAATCAAAAAATCTGACAACCCATGCTGTAATTATAGGAATGACGGGAAGCGGTAAAACTGGGCTTGGAATAGGATTATTAGAGGAGGCTGCCATAGATAATATTCCAGTGATAGCTATTGACCCCAAAGGAGATCTGGGAAACATGGCATTAACCTTTCCGCAATTGAGAGGAGAGGACTTTCTGCCATGGGTGAATCTAAATGAAGCATCAAATAAGGGACTCACAGCAGAAGAATATGCGCAATCCCAGGCAGAATTATGGAGAAAAGGCCTTGCTGAGTGGGGACAGGATGGAGAACGTATAGAAAAGCTTCGCAATGCAGCTAAAGTTACAGTATATACGCCCGGTGGTTCCGCCGGTCCAGGAGTATCAGTGCTGAAGTCTTTTAACGCGCCGTCAGATCAGGTGCGAAATGACAAGGACGCATATAGAGATAGGATAAATATAACAACCACCAGTCTGCTTTCATTGATAGGCATAGAAAGCGATCCTTTTACAAGCCGTGAACATATTTTAATATCAAATATTCTGGAACATACATGGAATTCAGGGCAAGATCTTGATCTTCCAGGACTTATCAATGCAATACAAAACCCGCCTATTGAAAAGGTTGGTGTAATGAGTCTGGAAAACTTTTATCCCTCTAGAGACAGATTTTCATTGGCAATGATGCTTAATAATCTTTTAGCTTCTCCTAGTTTTAAAGCATGGCTGGAGGGTGAACCATTGGATGTCAATAGATTCTTATATGATGAAAAAGGCAAGCCACGTGTTTCAATTTTCTCCATAGCCCATCTTTCGGATAATGAACGTATGTTTTTTGTAACCATGCTTTTAAATGAAGTATTATCCTGGGTTCGCAGCCAATCAGGAACAGGAAGCCTAAGGGCAATTCTGTATATGGATGAGTTGTTCGGGTACCTGCCGCCTACTGCAAATCCTCCTTCCAAGGCTCCACTCTTAACACTTCTCAAGCAAGCAAGAGCATTTGGATTAGGACTGGTGCTCTCAACACAAAATCCTGTTGATTTGGATTATAAGGCTCTGTCAAATGCCGGGACATGGTTTATTGGCCGTCTTCAGGCAGAAAGAGATAAGGAAAGGGTATTAGCAGGATTGGAAGGTGCAGCGGCAGGAGGTAAATTTGATAGGCAGCGCACTGCGCAGATTCTAGCAGGACTTAGCCAACGAATATTCTATCTGCATAACGTGCACGAAGATGAGCCTGTAATATTTAGCACCAGGTGGACACTTTCATATTTAGCAGGTCCAATGACAAGGGAGCAAATATCTTTATTACCCGATAATCATGGAACTGCTCAGACAATTGACAGTGTAAGCTATAATTCAGCACCGAAGCAAAATATCGAAAACCTTAACTCAGCATCACCAGTATTGCCGCCCCAGGTACAGCAGGTATATCTTCCGGTTAGAACTGTTAATGTTGAAAATATAGTGTACATGCCTTCGGTTATTGGTGTAGCTGACGTGTTTTACAATAGCACAAAATACGGTGTGTCAGCATGTAAGAAATATACATTGGTTGCGCCTCTTAAAGAAGGTCTGGTAGCCTTGGATTGGAATGATGCCAAGCATATAGATATTGATTTGCGTGATTTGGACAATGAGCCATTGGATGGTGCGACCTTTGCCGATTGCCCGGCATCAGCTGCAAATGCAAAAAGCTACGATAACTGGAGGAAACTATTTGCTCAACATATTCGTACAAACCTAAAACTTAAACTTCTATATAATCCTAAGATAAAAATTGTTTCAGAGCCAGGAGAGGAAGAGCGAGATTTCCGAGTGCGCTTGCAGCATCTAGTCCATGAGAAGCGCGATGATGCTTTAGAAGCTTTAAAGAAAAAATATGATTCTAAAATCAACACACTTGAAGAATGGCGTAGACGAGCTCAACAAGAAATTGATAGGCAAAATGCAATGGCTAATCAGAGAAAAATGGAGGCCGCTGTTTCAGCTGGAACTGCAATACTAGGTGCACTTTTTGGTCGCAAAAGCATAAGTGCAACTTCAATATCAAGAGTTGGAACTGCTGTAAAAAGTACAGGCCGTGCATTGAAAAGCCATCAAGGAATCTCACAAGCTCAGGAAACGTTAGAATCGGTAGAAGCTCAGCTCGAAGAATTGCAGATTGAACTTGAACAACAAATAGAAAAGATATCAAATGACTATGATATGATCATGGAAACTCTTGAAGAGGTGGAAATCGGAGCTTCAAGCGGAGATATCAATGTACACTTGCTGTGCTTGGCCTGGAATCCATATAAAAAAGATAGCAATGGTTTTTTGACTGAGGCTTAGTTATAAATTTAATACCTAATTGTACTTAACAACAAGATTCTGTACTAAGCTCTACGATATGATATAATTCATGTTGTAGAGCTTTATTATCAATATTGGAGGTAATGGAATTGACAGATCCAAATGCTTCAACAAAAAAGATAACCCTTTGGACGAGGCAAGATATAAGAAGTTTGGATGACTTGAAAAAAGACGGTGTTTTTCGCATAAGAAGGAAGCACTTGATAGAGAAATATGACCTGATTGCAGATTATATAATAAATCTTTACCGTTGGTTTGTTAATGCTGCAGACAAGAAAGTGCCCAAGCCGGAAGGAGTAGAGTTTCCAATATGGTGTTCCATCAGTGAGGAATATATGCTAAGACCTACTGACACAGAGATTGTGTATGTCTTGGAGGTTGATGAGTCAGAAATCATATATTTTGACGGTCTAAAATGGGATTATGTACTTAATCATCACTATGTACCGAAGGACGATATGGATTTGGAAGAATATAAAAGAGATATATCCAATAAAGGCTTCAGAGATTCATTTTCCTTCCTTAATGAGAATACTTCACACTTTTATCCAGAGGAGAGAAAAAGAGTAATAGATAGTTGGATTAGAATATTTGATATTGATCAATGGGATCCTTTCAGAATACAGGCGAACATATGGGAGATAAGACCTGAGATGATCAAGAGCATACTCAAAAAATGTGACTCAATATAGCAAAGTGAGAATATGTCCGCTTTTTTATGTTTTGTAATTCATATTGTGATTTGCTAAATCTAGGGGAGGTGTATATATGGCTTTAATAGCATTGCTATCATGTACGAAAACTAAGAAACCTTATAGATGCAAAGCGAGGGAAATGTACTCTGAAAGCAGATGGTTCCCTAAGGCATATGAATATGTGAAAAGAATTGGCGCCAACAAGATATTTATTTTGTCATCATTATATGGATTAGTTCCAGAGGATAAAGAAATTGATTACTATGAAAAAACATTAAATGATTGCTCAGACAGTGAAAAGAAAGAATGGGCACAGAGAGTATTATCTGATCTCAAATGTGAAGCTAATCTAGAAAAAGACAATTTTATTATAATAGCTGGTAAAAACTATTATGAGTATCTTATTCCTTATCTAAAAAATGTAACTCTTCCACTTAAAGGCTTAGGTATTTATTATTGGGAATCAACACTAGATAAACTTATAAAAGACATTTCTAATAATACTAGCTCCCAACATCAATATAAAACAAGTATTAATAAGCAGAAAGATATAAATTACTCATATAATCTCCATAAACTATTAAATGAATTGCCTAGAATTAGGTATCCATTTGATTTCGACAAATTACCCAATAGCGGTATATATATAATGTTTGAGGAAGGAGAAAAGTACTTTGATTTTGATAGAATAGTAAGAGTAGGGACACATAGATCGCCAAATAGACTTAAAGGTAGATTGAGAGATCATTTTATTATTGAAGATAAGGATGGAAGCATTTTTAGAAAGAATATTGGTAGAGCTATATTAAACAAAAATCATGATGCATTTCTAAAGGTATGGGAGTATGACTTATCAAAAACAGAAGATAATGAAATATTACAGCGGGCAAATCCAGCATATCAAGCAATAGTTGAGGAATATGTTACAAGATATATACGTACTAGAATAAGTTTTGTTGTGATTGGAGAAATCATGGATGCAAACGAAAGATTAAGATTAGAAGAAGGAATAATTGCTACATTGAATAATGATAAGCAATTTGCACAAAGTACCAAATGGTTAGGTAATTATAGCCCTGTAGAGAAAATACGTAGTAGCGGATTATGGCTTGTGGAAGGTTTGAATGCCGAACCATTAACAGAAAGCGAATTTGAAAGAATTAAACAGCTGGTTGGGACAAGCAATTATGATAAAAAAGATATAAAAATTACATCTCAGTGTGAAACTAAAAAAGTCAACCAATATAATAGCAACAAATTTGCTGAAGTACTAAAAGAAATACTAGAAAAAGCCAAAATTGAAGGAAAAGACTATATAGATGTTGAGTCTGGTTATCTTCATAGACTTGTAGGAGGTTACCCTGGACGGAATCATAAAATGCCATTATGTTGTAGAGTTATGAGAAGTTTTATGAATAAGGGTGATATTATTTTATATTCACCACCGAGTGGTAAAGGAGCAACATTGAAAATTAGATATTATCTTAAGTAATTTAAAAGACTCTACATATAATATAAAGTTTCGAAACATAAATTTCAAATAGAAAGATATATGGTAATTAGAAAAATAGATGACATGTTACGGGATCAAGGGTTGTTAAGTAGACAAGCTGTACTAAAAAGTGAGAGAAAATTATAGTTAACTGCAGTCTATATGTGATTGCAGTGATTTTATTTCATGGTGTAATATTTATGGTATAATTAGTAAATAAGTATCTAATTTGGTAAGGCATTAAAATAGATATATGCTTAGTGTAGCTATTAAATATAGCATATTTATGGAGGGATATATTATGTGTGATACGCTGGTTGCTTTATCAAATGTGACTATGGATAACTCTGTGATATTTGGAAAGAACAGCGACAGGGAGCCTAATGAACCTCAAGTTATGATTAGAATACCTCCTAGAAAGCGGGATAGAAACGAAAAAATCAAGTGTACATATATAGAAGTTGATGGAGAAGAATTTACTAATGATGTAATATTAATAAAGCCTCATTGGATATGGGGTGCTGAAATGGGTATAAACAGCAAAGGATTAGTCATAGGCAACGAGGCAGTATTCACAAAGGAAAAGTTGAAACCAAAAGCGCTTCTAGGGATGGATATGCTGCGATTGGCTCTTGAATACTGCGATACTGCTGCCAAGGCTGTAGAATACATAATTTATCTGCTTGAACAGTACGGACAAGGTGGGAAGGCGGGATATACTCAAAATCTCCGCTATCATAATTCTTTCATTATAGCGGATTTTAAAAGCGCTTATGTATTGGAAACAGCAGGCCAGAATTGGGTTGTAAAACAGATAGACGATATATATACAATTTCAAACTCCCTTACTCTTAATAAGGATTTTGATGAATACAGCAGCGGGTTGATAGATAATGCCATAAACAGAGGATGGTGCAAGTCGAAAGATGATTTTAACTTCAAGGCTTGTTATGAGGATAAGCTATATTCCTTTGCCACAAAAGGAGATCATAGGCAGAAGTATACTACGGATTGCTTGAGAAATAATTCCGGAAACATTGATGTGAGCTGTGTGATGAGTATCCTGAGAAGTCATTGCGGCGATGATAAGGTCAGGAATTACAGATCTGGTAGCATGAAAAGCATATGCATGCACGGAGGAGGCATTATTTCCAGCCAAACCACCGGAAGTATGGTAGCCCAGCTGAAGGATGGAAACATAACATTATGGTGTACAGGTACTTCTCTTCCGTGCCTTTCTTTGTATAAGCCCTACTGGTTTATTGAAAACGCTGATATATTTTTTACAGAAGATCAGCAGTCAGAAGCAGTAGAATATTGGAAGAAAACTGAGCTGTTGCATAGGAAAGTGCTCAATGGAGAAATATCTGATCTTTCAGCTTTTATAACAAAAAGGGATGATATAGAAGCACAGCTGTTGAAACTAGCTGATCAGGTCAAGTCTGATGAAGATAGAATTGAGGTTATGAGATTTGCAAAACAATCAGAACAGGATCTATATAAAATATTAGAGGAAAACATATCAAAGGGTGAAAAGAAAAGATTAAATCTGAATTTATACTATAATTGGTATTGGAAAAAGCAAAACAATAACCTTAATAGTTAAAAAACTATATCAACCATGACGGTTATGACTATACAGCCGCATGGTTGTTTTTTTATTTATTCATGTTCTATTTTCTCTCTTGTACAAATACATTTTACTAAATTGGTTAGGGGGGATTATAATGTTTGGTGAAAGGGAAGAAATTTTTGAAAAAGTTTCAAATACATATTTAGTATTTAGAAAGATAAAAGAAGAGTTTTTTGAAGGTCAACATGCAGATGATGAAGAACTTAATAAAATATTAGTAGGTAGAATTAAAGGTATTTGTGAATTTAATTTACTGATGTCAAATGAATTCCCTCATCTACTGGTCACTCTGAAAAGATTCAAAGATTTTACAATATGCAGAGAATATTATGATTACAAAAAACTAAAAAGGAATTTCTATTTATTGATGTTTGAAACTTCGTATACCAGGATATTATTGAATTATATTGATGCATCAAAAAGAATTGAACCTTTAGAAGAAAACTATTTTCCAAGAATTAAAGGCTGGGAAATGTTCTCTAAGATTCATGATATTAAGGGCATACCTTTTACTATTATTAATACTTTTGATGCATTTACTTCATTTGCAGACCGAAACAATGAACCTTATTCAGTAAAAGCAAACTTACCATTTTATAATAGATTTATTTATTCTGTAAATAAAACTGGCAGCTCTCTTGAAAATGGCACAATACAGAGCTGTATCGATTTGTTGACAGGTGAAGAATCAACTTATACATACAATTACGCTGTATTTGATGGTATAATACTAATTTATAGCTATAAGAAGTATGCCTAGTAAGAGCATGTATTATAAGTATATCAATTAAAGAGCCTCATATATACAAAGAGACTACGCTTTCCGCAAGTGTAGTCTTCTTTCTATATAGTTTATACTTATGGTATAATTAGCAATAAATACCTATATGTCTGCTGAAATAACTGCAGCATTTATTGACTTTCATGTAAGGAAGAAGAAAATATAAAGAACTAAACGGAGTAAGGATTATGAAAAACATAAAAATTGAAGACATTGACATTCAAGTAATCAAAAAAGGCATCAAGAATATGTATATATCTGTACACAAACCTGACGGATGGGTGCGAATCACTGCGCCTAAAAGAATGAAGGATGAAGATATCTGGAAGTTTGCAGTTTCTAAGTTAGGTTGGATAAAGAAGCAACGGATAAAGTATCAGAATCTAGAGATACAGCCTCAAAAAGAATATGTTACGGGAGAAAAACATTATTTTCAGGGCAGAGCATATTTATTAAATGTTATATACACCAATAAAAAGCAAAAAGTAGAGATACACAACAATCAAATGGATTTATATATTAGAGAGGATAGTACCAGGGAACAACGGGAGAAAGTAATGATTGAATGGTACCGAAGCCAGCTTAAAGAGGAGATTCCTAAGTTCATTGATAAGTGGGAGCAAGTAATGGGCGTAAAAGTAAACTCTTTTGGAGTTAAGCAGATGAAAACCAAATGGGGTACCTGCAATACTAATGCAAAGCGAATATGGATCAACCTGGAATTAGCCAAAATGAATCCTAAGTGTCTTGAATATATAGTAGTTCATGAGATGGTACACCTACTTGAAAGATACCATAATAAAAGATTTTATGCATTTATGGATAAATACCTGCCTGGCTGGAAAGAAATTAGAGAAGAGTTGAAATCAATAGGTTCTCTGGCATAGAAACAATGTCTAATGGGGAGAAGGTGGAATATTGCAAAATAAAACTAAGAGGGTGTTTTGGGGATTCTTTTCCCTTGATTATAAAGCAATGGAAACCTACTTGGAAGAAATGGCTGAGAAGGGCTGGATGTTGGAAAAGGTTGGAAGGCTAACAGCCAAATTTAGAGCTATAGAGCCTAAGAAGTTGAAGTTCTGCGTAGATGTGTTTAAAAAAGGCGGCCCCTTCACACCGGAAAATACTATAGAATCACAGGAGTATAGAAAGCAGTGCGAGAAGTTAGGATGGACATTCATAACATCTCAGGACCATCTGCAGTTCTTGTATGCAGGTGCTGATAAGGATACTGTTCCTATTCAAACTGATGAAGCCCTGGAGCAAAGAATTGTTGAGTCTACTTTATGGAAAAATGAAATGGTGGGTATGTTTTTGTTCTTCATTGTTGCAGTCATGGGGTTGACTAGGTTTTTCCCTATAAATTATAAAAGACTTCTAAGTTTTACAGGTGTCATTGGAACAATATTTTTTCCAATGCTGTGTGTTTTCATGTTAGCTTATACTATCTATGGCTTAATCAGAGTGCAAAAGGCAAGAAGAAATATCAAAAAGGGATTGCCTATAGAGAAGCCTTCTTTGAAAAGTGCCCGTAGGCGCATAATTGCATTCCATGTTCCGGTATTGATTATTGGAATTATACTCATACTTTCACTTTTGGGTGATGCACTTTATAAACCTCATATTATAGGACTATCTATTTTGGGCCCGGTTTCTGGTTTATGTGTTGGGCATTGTCTTAGATATTTTATTAAGAAAAAGGCTGCTAAAGAAGAGGACAGTATACTATATGTTACCATTGCAGTCATTATTGTTATTGTTTTTCTGTTTATAGCTAATTCATTGTTTTCAAGTATGTTAGCAAGTAATACTAATATGCAGGACACAATATCTGAGGATTATCCAATTGTTACAATGGAAGAACTATTTGAGGGTTTAAAAAAAGGCGGATTAGGAATTAGTAACTTCAAACCCGGTATGAGTCCCGTTATACCTAAACATTATGATTACCGGGAAACTAAAAATATTACTGGTAATCCAGAGAGCATGCGTATTAAATATTATAAAGCAATAAATAAATATTTTGCTGACATAATATTTAATGGAATCAAGGAAGAATTAGAAAAGGGAATCAAGGTGAAAGGAAAGTATCTGTTTTCACAAACTATTATCAAAGATGAAGAGATGAGGAAACTATGGAATGTGGATAATCTGGTATTGACAGAGGACAGGGATGAAATTATAGTAAAAAAAGGAAGTACTGTTGTGTATATTTCATGTGACGTAGATTTCAACGATAAACAAACAAGAGAATTGATCTTAAATAAGTTATTTGAGCAGCATATTCTTTAACAATATTTATAAGATTAGATTTATAAAAGCCTGTGAACTTGAATCACAGGCTTTAGCATACTGAAAGTATAAGATTAAAATTATAAATCATTGACATAACTAATAAAAAGGTGGTATTATAAAAATAATTCGCCATAATTCAACATGTAAATACAATACTCCTAACTTAATTATACAAGACATTAAAAGCAATGTCAATACTGTAAATTAATATTTATTTAACTTTATAAGGAGGGCGTTACATTAGTATGAACAACTACGAATGGAGCGAAGAAATAAAATGGCTGGAGATAGTGTTAAAGGAGGCCCTTAAGCAGCTTGAGGAAAAGCGTAAATATATTGAAATGATTAGAAAAGAAAATATAGATATACAGAGGGAATTATGGAATGATATAGGAAATATTTCCTCAGGAAATAACCTGGAGCAGATTGTTGATTTTATGGCATACATCAATATGATAAAAGCTCAAAAAAGGACCTATAACTTTATAAAACAGCAGGAAGAAAAATATGAAAAGATTGTTTCATCACCTTACTTCGGAAGAATAGACTTTGTTGAAGATGGCAGCCACAAGGCTGAAAAATATTATATAGGAATGGCTAACTTGATAAATGACAACTATGATATCCTTGTATATGACTGGAGAGCTCCCGTTTCGAGCATGTTTTATGATTATGAAATAGGTGAGGCAAGTTATAAATGCCCGGAAGGAATTATTAAAGGCAAGGTGACATTGAAAAGACAATATAAAGTAACCAATGGTAAATTGGAATATATGTTTGACAGCAATCTGAAGATTGATGATGAAATACTGCAGGAAGTGCTGGGCAAAACTACCGATAGCAAGATGAAGACTATTGTAACCAGTATTCAGCGAGAACAGAATAAGGTTATACGAAATGAAGAATATAAAAATCTGATTGTACAGGGACCTGCAGGAAGCGGAAAAACATCAGTTGCCCTTCACAGGGTAGCATATTTGCTTTATAAATACCGTGATAAGATAGCGCCGGAGAATATAATAATATTTTCGCCCAATAAAATTTTTAATGATTATATATCAAATGTGCTGCCGCAGCTTGGAGAGGAGAACATTCTCCAGACAACCTTTAAGGAATACATGCATAAAGCCCTGGGTGAAGGACTTAAAAAGGAAGACTACTATGACATGATGGAGTATATTCTGAGCTCAAAGGATAGACCCAGTTATAACAGGAGGATTAATAATATAAGGTTCAAGTCATCTGTTGAGTTCGCAGAGAAGTTGAAGAAATATGTAGAGTATATTGATTCTCAAGAAAGAAACTATAGTGACATATATTTCAGAGATAAATTGGTAATTTCTGCTGATGAGCTTAATGAGCTGTATCACAAAGATTATTCCAATCTTCCATTGAAAAAGAGGCTAAAAAAGATGGGACAAAGAATTTCATTCCTTCTAAAACCCCATGAAGAGGAAAGGATGCAGGAAATTATCAGCGAACTCAGCGATAATAGTTCCTATACGAGTAAATCGGAGATCAATAGAATTGCCAAATCCCGTGTAAAAGATGAGATAAAGGATATCTACGCTGAAATAGAAAGAATCAGCAGGTTTGATATAGTGGATATTTATAAGCAGTTTATCGAAAAGCTTGAGTATTTCTGGGGAAATTCTGAAAATAACAGTATGATAGAGGACATTAAAAAGTATACCTTGGAAAATCTCAATGTTGGGCAGATTTACTATGAGGATCAGATTCCACTGCTATATCTCAAGGAAGCTTTGGGAGATCTGCCTGGAACATCGGAAATAAAGTATGTAATCATAGATGAAGCACAGGACTATACTCTGCTTCAATATGAAATTTTCCATAAGTTATTCAGCCATGCAAGCATAACTATGCTGGGTGATCTCAATCAATCAATAAATCCATATATGAATGTTGGTGATTACAATAATATATCTCATATTTTCCCAAAGGATAATACTTGCATCATGAATCTAACGAAAAGCTATAGATCTACGATAGAGATTGCAAAATTTACGAGAAAAATACTTAAAGGGGAAAACACTGACGAATTATTTGAACGATCAGGTGATAAACCGATAGTACTTGGATTTGATAAGGAAGAGGATATTATTAATCAAATCTGTGAGGATATAAAAACGTACAGGGATAAAGGGTATAAATCCATAGGCATTATTACAAGGACAAAAGCAGAAGCAAATGAAGTGTACAGAAATTTAAAAGACAGGATCCGAGTAAGAGCCATAGTCGATGATGATGAAGAATATATGAATGATGCGGTAGTAATGCCGGCTTATCTTGCCAAAGGTCTGGAATTCGACGTGGTGCTTATATATAACGCTGGAAATGGAAACTATTGCTGTGAAGAAGAAAGACTTTTGCTTTATACAGCGTGTACCAGAGCGCTGCATGTATTGTGTGTATATTATACTGGAAACCTTACACCGTTATTGGAGCATTCAATGGAATAAGAAATATAAATTTAGATTGATATACCTCTGAAAATTAATTACACTGCTAATATAGTATTAAATCAGGAGGAAATAGAATGCCAAAGCTTAGTAATCGTGTTGATAATTTTACCGACTCCGTCATAAGACGAATGACAAGGATTTCTGATGCCTATGGAGCAATCAATCTTTCCCAGGGTTTCCCTGACTTTGATCCCCCAAAGGAAATAATAGATGCATTGGCTCATATAACATACAATGGTCCCCATCAATATACAATAACATATGGATCTTATAATCTGAGAAATGCATTGGCAAGAAAGCATGGTAAAGCTATTGATCGTGCTATTGATCCCGATAAGGAGGTACTGGTTACATGCGGCGGTACAGAGGCTATGATGTGTGCCATGATGACCATATGCAATCCGGGTGATAATGTAATTATCTTCAGTCCTTTTTATGAAAACTACATGGCAGATACAATATTATCAGGAGCAAATCCCATATATGTGCC
>Ga0134092_1001193_pt1 | contig 23311 bp, 19 predicted proteins | sample 3_6taG_FD_94454 | JGI IMG/M metagenome (GOLD analysis project Ga0134092, IMG submission 94454) | Switchgrass degrading microbial communities from high solid loading bioreactors in New Hampshire, USA - 3_6_20_6_A3 metaG | ecosystem: Engineered > Bioreactor > Semi-continuous > Anaerobic >... | reverse complement strand
TCTGTGCTAAGTATCAATTTACCTTCGCCTCTTAACCACCTTTTTACCGCTTCTCTGTTTTCTTTTTTTAGTAAAGTAGCTTCGATGGTTTTCGTTATCGGCAATTTCCTACCTTTATTTATTGTTAAGTAGCCGTTAAAAAAAACTAATTCCCCGTTAGGGAATTGAAACTGGTCATAGATAACCACCCTCTTCCTGTGTATATTTGTTAAAAAAAACTAATTCCCCGTTAGGGAATTGATATGGTTATAAAACTGTGCCTCTTGAACAAAAGCAAAGGCACTAATTTTTTTGTTAATTTTATAAAGTCAAATTACCAAAGGGTGATATACGCAAAGTATTTAAGTGTATTTGTAGCTTTTAAGCTTTTGGTTCAATTTTATTACTCCTTATGCTTGTCTTAGTTAATATCATTTTTTTTCGAATAAACACTCTTCTCTCCGGGAAACCAGAATCACCATAGACTTAAGTATTAATTCTCCGGGCTAAAATTGTAGCAGAAAGGTTTTTTTATCATAGTTATTTGCAATAGTTTAAAAAGGAAAAGCAGTGTAATAAATAGAATATACAAATTATTGGGATAATTATGATGATAAGATTTTTAATTTTTAAATTAAACATATACATAATCATATTCATAGAAGCTAATAATAAAAAATGATTATACAGGAGCTAATTCTTCTTGGAGAATTAAAATATGAAAATGATTATGTATTACTACAACAATCACTAATTCCCTAAGGGAGTGAGGAAGCAAAATGCTACAAAAGTGGCTGATAAATCTTAAATGTATTCAAAAAGGGAATGTTAAGGGTTATGGTGGAAGTGAGCTCCATGGCTGGTTATTTAATTTACTTGCTAGAAATAATATCGAGTTAAGTACTCGGTTACATAATAGCGTTGAAAAACCTTTTACTATTGGACCATTTCAGGGTGGAGAAAAAGAAAAAGGAAAAACATTGTTCAGAGAAGATAATAGCTACAATTTTTCTATAGCAGGCCTAAATCCGGAAATTACTGAGTCTTTAAATCAGGTTTTCTCTAAAATAAAGGGTGATAAGGTTCAACTACGAGACGCCGTTTTTAAGATTGAAGAGATTAACACAGAATTCATTAATCCTCTCAGTTACTTTGATCTTCTGGAAAGGTCATTTACGGGTAGTAATAGTATTACCCTTGAATTTTGTTCACCTACTAGTTTTCGCCAGCAAGGAACTCAAGAAGTATTCCCTCAACCTAAATTGGTTTGGGGTGGTTTATTAAGAAAATGGAATAAATTTAGTCCTGTGCTATTCGCTGATGATTTGATGTACGCTAATATCCTAGTAAAAAAATATAATTTACGGACGGAGCTTGTGGATTTTGGTCAATTTAAAATTATTGGTTGTATTGGGAGTTGTACTTATGAGTTAGACAAGCGAATGCCTGATTTTCAGAAAAAGATACTAAAGACTTTAGCCTATTATGCAGAGATTGCAGGTATTGGCTACAAAACGAGTATGTCGTTAGGACAAGTTAAGTATATAAATGGAGAAGGGAGGTGAAACGTAATGAGGGTTACTATAAATAGTGTTGGTGACCCCTGGAGGGATTGGGGAATTATTAGTGCGTACAAGATGTTTAAAACATTGAGTTTTACCTGTAGTCAAGTTATTGCCGCACCAGAGCTGAATTCTTATAGTTTATCAATTGAATTTATTGATAAAAGTAATCTTTCTCAAATTATTGTTGAAGGAATAAAAAATTATTTGCAAGATTTGTTAAATCAAATTGTTTTAAGAGATAGTGCCATGAAAGCATTAGAAATTGAAAGGCCAAAAGACCATGCCGGTTTTCATGATCCCCGATTTGTCTTTACTCTAAGGGAAGAAGATATAGCAATTATACAAGAAAAGACCGGTCTAAAACCTAACGGCAAAACGGCAGGGGTTACTCTGAAAAGAAATTATATAGGGATTGTTCCGGATTGGGAAAAAGCTAAGACAGAGTTAGATAATTTGGTTAATAACTTTTGTGAACATATCTCTACTTCTACCATGGACAAAGGAAAGGCCTATTGTCCTGTCTGTGGTTTGGCTTATCCTAAAAAATTAGGGGTAGCCATGCGGCAGAACAAAAACCCGTTTTATAATCAACATCATAATAACAAAGTAAGGGGACACGCTAACTCGGTAGACACTATGGATATGTGTCCAACTTGTAATTTTCTAAATTCTCTTGCTTCTTACACTGCTAATTTACCATATTTTATTAGTGATTGTACTAATCTAATTTTGCCCGAGATAACAAATTTAATAGTTTTAGATAAGATATATGATAATTTTTCCAAGTTGATTAATTTGGAAGACGCTAATAGCTATAGTATGGTTACCAATATCCATGGGCTAAGACATCGCAGCTTATATCCTGTGCTAATTACTTTGTACCAAAATATTAAATATAAATATTCTGCTGATAAAAATGAGTTTACAGATGAAATTACTTGGGATGATGAGTTAAACCCGTATTTACATCGCTGGCACATTATTCGTTATAAAAAGGGTAAAAATGTTATTTTTAATGCATTTTCAACTATAGATATCCCTCATAGGCTATTTGATTTAGTAAGTAAAAGTGAATATGGAAAGGAAAAGGATAAGAAAGGTGATTTGGTAGAAACTTTTCTTAATCTGTGGCCGACTACTGATCGAAATCTGGATGATTTAGCACAGGGAATTGTTTTGAAGAATTGGAGTTTAGTAGCAAAGGCTCTTTTTTATCACTACCGCAATCAAGGTGAATTATATTTTAAAAGCATATCATTTTTGGAAACATTTGTAATTAATGCTATTGGGGAGGTGGATTGTTTGTTAAAACAGGAGACTATTGAAGACATAAAAACTATAGCTAACTGTATGGGTAGTGTTTTAAAAGATGATATTGGACTTTTTACAAATTTATATAATGCACATAACGCTGATGCTTTACGAAAAGTATTGAGCCAAGTGTTTTTTAAGATGAATAAGATACAACAAACTAATAAAGATTCGGATATCAATATTTTCATCCCGAAGGATATCAGGGTGGAAAGATTTTTAAATGAATTAACTAAAGAAAATTTTTCGGAAATAAAAGATACTCTCATTATTTTTGCGTCATTAAATGCTCTAAGGAATAGTAGGCAGGAGAAGAAAAATGAAAAGGAGGATGAAAATTGATGAAATGTATATCGATTGTTTGGTTAGCTAAAGCCGACCTTAGCAATTTGAATTCCGGGCAGGGAAGCGGTAATTTAACTGAATTAAAAACGTATAATTATGGACAAAAACCTTATATTTCCGGACAAGCTACGAGAACAGCTATTTTCGATACTATGGCCAGAACATATCCGGATAAGTTTATTTGTACACCGGAAAGACCTTGTGGAGATGTAGCTAATTGCTGGGGCTGTGATTTACGAGGGTTTCTGGCAACAAAAGAAGGGGAAGGCGGTGAAAGGAGATGGTCGCCGTTAAAAGTAACCCCAGGTCTAGGACAATTAAATACTGATATAGTTAGTGACTTGTTGACTAGGCATAGTGTAATTGCAAAGGAGGATAAAAAAAGTAAAGACCAGCGGATCGCCCATGTCCAGATGACAGAGAATATTTATAGATTTGGGCTGGTTATAGATGTAGAAAATGTGGGTAAAGTTAAAATACCTAAAATGGAGGGTAAAGGAAAAGAAGAACGAGTTATAGGCTGGGAAACTGTAGTTGATATTGGTGAAGGGGAAAGGATAACTAGAATTTCAGCCTTACTCGATGCGATTTATAACCTAGCAGGGTTTGCTAAGCAGGCTAGGGCGGCCACATCTTTAGCTCCGGATATAATTATAGTTTTTGTTCAAGATACATATAATCAAAGAGGTTTAAAAAGTCTAGAACTAAATGAAAAAGGTTGTGTTAAATTGGATTTGTTGGAATATGCAGTGGCCGAACATAAGGATATGGGCAATAAAATTTTATTTGGACTTACTCCTGGTATAATTGGTAACGAAGAGGAAGTAAAAGTTGTTTTGAATAAATATGGGGTTGATGTATTTAGGGTATTGCAGGTAATAGAGGAAACCAAAAATTTGTTAGGAAGTTAGGTGTTGGTGTATGGATGCCATTGTAAAGGCTACATTAGAAGTGCCCTTCTGGTGTTCTTTTCGCATGCCGACAGCAGTAAATTATCATCCTACTTATCCTGTACCTCCGATTACCACTGTATACGGTATGATTGCCTGTGCCATGGGATGGCCTAGTGATAATTATCTGGAATTTGAAAACCTTAAAATTGGGATAGCCATAGTTGACTCGGGAGATAGAATTGACGCTTATTCAAGAATAATTAAATGGGATAGACGGGATAAAAATATGCGTACATTGCTCATGCGTCATAAGTTGTTGCAACCGGTTTATCAAATATTTGTAAAAGGAGAGAAAATTCTTATCGAAAATATTGCTAAGGCTTTAGTGGAACCTTTTTTTCCATTATATCTTGGTGAATCCGATGATATTGTGGAAATTAAGGATGTAAAAGTATTTCCTGTTCAAAAGGTTTCCACTTTAAAAGTTAACAGTATTTTGCCCCAGGAAATGGGTCGTCCAATAAATAAAGTAGAATTAGTCCATCTACCCGTAGGTTTTTTAGCCGAAGAACTGGGTAAAAAGAGAGTTTGGAGTGGTGTTAACTATCAAGGCTATTATATCGCTGAGGAAATAATATTAGATACACCTGTAGAGGCTTACCAGTTGGGAGAAATGAGGGTGGTTATGTGACCTGTATTGAGTTATGGGCTAAAGATAATGGAGAATCTTTGGAAGAACACACTGATAAATGCCTGGCTTTATGGAGGGATTTGGCCTTAGAAAGAAAGCCCATATATGCTAGATTGGCCTCTAAACTAGGATTAGATGAGGAAGGCTTAGTTATTTTAACAAGAGAAACTATTGTTGCTCATGATTTAGGCAAAGGAACACATCTTTGGCAGAAATATATTCGTGACCCTGACAAAAAGGGTAAAATTACACATGCTTTGTTTTCTTTTTATATATTTGGTGAAGCGAAAAATTGGCCAAGAGATAAATATTTCTTGGCCTCTAGTTTAGCTATTTTGGCTCATCATCAGATGTTACATAATAATAGTTATCAAAATGACAGTTTTAATTCATTAGGAACAATAGGAGTGTATAATCAGGAATTGACAAAATTTTTAGCTTCACGCATGGAATTTGACGGCAATATACCAAGTAAAGTTATTGGTTTTAAAGCAGTACAAAAGGTACAAATGTTAAAGAAATTTGTACATAAAATTGTAGAAAAAGAATTTATTAAATTTAAAAGCTTGTATACTTTTTTATTAGCTGTACTTACCTACGTTGACCATGAGGCGAGTAGAGAAAAAAATAGTACTAGATCCTTAAAGAATATTTGGGATGGTTTTATAAAGTCACCTGTAGGTATTAATCCTAATATTCTTCAACAAAAAACAGTGGAAAAAGTGGCAGCAGGAGAAGAAAATTTTCTTGTTCAAGCAGGTTGCGGTACTGGAAAAACAGGTGCTGCATTATGGGCGGGGTATGAATTATTTAAACAAGGTAAAGTAGATAAGATTATTTTTACGTTACCTACAAAGTTTACATCTAACTCCATGTACTGGGATTTTATTAATAGTGAAAAATATAATTTTTCTCCAGAAGATGTTGGTATTTTTCATTCAGAAGTAGAAAGTTTGTTAATTAAACAAGATGATGCTGAAGATGAAGACTATACTGTTATTGAAAAACGGATAAATAGCTGGTATGCAAAACCATTAAATATTTCTACTATTGATCATTTGCTTTATTCTCTCTTGCATTGTTATCGTTATGCGGATAGAGCATTTGGGCACTTGCAAACTTCAGTAGTTATTTTTGATGAAATACATTACTATGATAAAAACTTATTGGCAAAGATTGGTCAATGTATCCAGTTATTACGAAAATTAGGAATTCCCCATATTATAATGAGTGCTACTTTGCCCGTTTCCCTTCAGGAGGCTTTAAAAGAACAAGTTGGTTTAGGTGAAACCGGTTATGTATCAATTGATTTTAATCATTCAGAAGATGCACCTTGCCGGATACAAAAAATGGGCAAGCCAATATTGAATGGAGAAGAAATTAATCCTGATTTGCTTAAATTGATAGAGGAAAATTTAAGCTTAAGGCAAATGGTAGTGGTTAACCAGGTGGAGCGAGCTAAGAGAGTGGCACGTACGATTAGTGAAATTTATAAAAATATTAACATTATTTGTTATCATTCCCAGTTTACTAGGGAGGATAGAGAGGTTAAAGAGAAAATTATTAAAATTTTATTTAAAAATTCTTTCGAACGGACTAATGCAGAAGTTCAATTAATAGAACAATTAGGTTTTCATAATAACGACCAAGTCATTTTAGTAACTACGCAAATTTGTGAGTTAAGTCTAGATATTTCTTCGCATGTTATGTATAGCGAAATTGCACCTGTTGATTCTCTTGTTCAAAGAGCAGGCCGACTACATCGTAAAGGTAAATATTTTACTGTTTCGTATTGCACATGTTCTACCTGTAAAAGCGGCAGTCTTCCTAATGATTTTTGTTATAATTTCTATATTTTCCCTGTTAATTGGGAGAAAAGCCACGAATTACTTCCTTATGGCTTTGATCCAGAAGATAATATTTTAAGTGAAAGTTGGTCCATATTGGGAAGCGGTGAAGGAAATTTACTGACTGGTAAATGTTCAAAGAAATGGGTTAATCAGTTATATTCCCAAAGACCTAGGTTGATAGATACAGCTATGTTACAAGCTATTAAAGAAGATATAGTTTTTGGAAAAAAACCAATAGAAAGGTTTGGTGACCCTAGTAAAGAAGAAAGTCAAGGTTCTTTTAGAGTTAGGGAAGAAATAGTACCTTCTTTTATAGTTATTCCTTCTTCATTATATGATGAAAAAATGGAAGTTCATGAACTATTAAAAAATAGAGGTGTTCGTGTTAGCCGTAACCGAGCTGTAAAGGAAAAATTAAGTAAAGTAGGAGAAGTTTTAGTGCTCGATGTACCTTATACTAGAGAGTTAGGTTTTGAATTTTCTACTAATTAATCCAGTACCTTTGACGCGGAAGTGGAAATTATAAATAATAGCTAATATAAAGGAAAATCCCACCTTATAAAGAATAATTCTTTTAAAAAATTGAGGATTTTTTTATTTTTTAAAAAAGGAGTACGATAATTATGAAGGTTCTGATAGCGGTTGATTCTTTTAAAGGAAGTCTCAGTAGTCAGCAGGCGGGAGAAGCCATTAGTCAAGGCATCAAAAGAGTCTACCCTAATGCAGAAACCAGAGTTATTCCTATGGCTGACGGGGGAGAAGGAACAGTAGAGGCCATAGTTAAGGCTACTCAAGGAAAGAAAATCTATACTACTGTTAATTCTCCTCTTGGTGAACAAGTGGAAGCACCTATAGGGTTATTACCTGATGGTACTGCGGTTATAGAGATGGCGGCTGCGTCCGGTTTGCCTTTAGTACCTGTGGAAAAAAGAAATCCTCTTTTGACAACTACTTATGGAACAGGTGAGCTGATTAAAAAAGCCCTTGACTTAGGAGCTAAAGAGATTTTAATCGGTATTGGTGGCAGTGCTACCAATGACGGAGGAGCAGGAATGGCTCAGGCTTTGGGAGTGAAGTTCCTTGATGAGAAAGGTCAGGAATTGTCCTGGGGTGGAGGGGCTTTGTCCAAATTGAAAAAAATAGACATGTCGAATGTAGATCCAAGGCTCTCTTCGGTTAAAATAACTGTTATGTGTGATGTGGATAATCCCCTTTGTGGACTAAAGGGAGCTTCTTATGTGTTTGGTCCCCAAAAAGGGGCCACCCCTGAAATGGTTAAAATATTGGATAGTAATTTAGCCCACTTTGCTCAAATCATCAAAGAACAGTTAGGAATAGAGGTGGCTGAGGTTCCCGGTGCGGGAGCTGCCGGAGGCTTGGGCGCAGGACTCATGGCTTTTCTGGGTGCGAAACTAAAATCAGGGGTGGAGGCAATTTTAGATGTAGTGGGCTTTGAAGAAATGGCTAGTAACGTAGATTTAGTGATTACAGGAGAAGGCAGGATTGATGCTCAATCTTTACATGGTAAGGTTCCCTATGGTATAGCAAAAAGAGCCGCTAAATTCGATAAACCGGTGATCGCTATTGTAGGTTCAATTGGCCCCGGGGCTGAAAGCTTATACGAGCGTGGTATAAACTCAATTATGACCATAGTTAACGGACCAATGACACTGGAAGATAGTCTTGCTAAAGCCTATGATTTAACCTTAGAGGCTACAGAAAGATTATTTCGGTCAATAAAGGTGGGGCAAATTTTATTAGGCAGATAAGATATATTTCAATAATAGCAAATGTAAAGGATAATAAAGATAAAATACATATTTATTTAAAGTGATCCTTGTTTTAAATTCGTAAAAAATCATAGGCAGAGCAAAAATAGCCAGAGCTTGTACAAGATTATGGTAATAAAGGCTGCTAAAGACAAGGGTTAGAGAAATTATAGAGAGGATAGCGTTAGCTTTATTATCCTTAAATATTGAAAAGCAATAAATCATTAATAGACCATAAATTCCATATTCTAATTCGAAAAAGTAGTCGAAAACTAATGGGAGTAAGCCAATGAATATATTTGTTTTGTCTTTTAAATAAATCATTACTAACCCTATAAGTAATGTGAAAAATATGTTTAATCCTTCTGTTAATAAAGAATAAGGAATTTGGGATATAAGGCCAAAAATAAAAAGCCGTAACATATATTGATAGACATTTTTTGTCTTCTCATAACCTAGGGCAATCTGGTAGGCAAAAATGGGAAAAGCAAGTCTCCCAGCTACTCTAAAAATAATTATGTCCGGGAAAAAAAGCCAACCAATATGGTCGAGGGTCATAGAGATTATGGCTATAATTTTCAACAGGTCATTTTTATGATTATTCATTTAGACACTTCCATTTAAATTTTTATTAAACATTATAATATAAAAATATGGGATAAACGAAGATTAAAGGAAATTTTTTTTGGCTACGGAATAATATTATATAAATTGTTTTGCGAAGGAGGATAAGAGTGGCTACAATAGTTGATAAGAATAATGTTAAAAAAGAGTTAGTAAGTGATTCTGGTGCGGAAGGTTTAGAATATCAAACCCTTATCCCTCAGGACCAAGGTCGACTTTTAAGAACTAATTTTGTGACTGTTCATCCAGGTGGCATGACCCGAAATCATAAACATGATTGGGAACAGGTCAATTATATTTTAGCGGGAAAGGGAGTATTAATAGTTGATGAAAATGAAAATGAGCCAATGGAGATACAGGCCGGCATGGCTATTCACATTCCGGGTGGAGAAGCCCATTATTACAAAAATATAAGTTCCGAACCTTTAGTAATGCTGGGTGTTCTGGGGCCGATGCCTGCTTTAAAATAGAATGCTGGGTGGCAATAAAAAAATTAGGGGTAGGATTAAATCCTGCCCCTATTTTTATGTGGATTGATTATTTTACTCTATTGATAGCCTTGCCAGCATCAATAACACCTTCACCTTGAACATTTTGGTCTACATTTGGAAGTTTGCGGGCAGTGCTCATGAGAATATTTTTAACTTGATCAGGTTTAAGATTAGGATTAACCTGGAGCATCTGGGCTATTACTCCTGCACAAATAGGGGTAGCCATGCTTGTTCCGGAAAGTGAAGTATAGTGAGCATCTACCCGGGAATGTTTGTTACTGTTGTCCGTGGTGGAACCGGGGGCACGTAGGGATACAATATTAACCCCGGGAGCTAGAACATCGGGTTTTCTTAATCCGTCAACAGTAGGACCTCTACTGGAAAAGTCGGCAATTTGCATATTATTATTTCGGTCGTTTACTGCTCCTACTGTTATAATTTTAGGGTGAATGCCGGGGGAATTGATAGTTTTAGTATCAGGGCCATCATTACCTGCAGCTGCACAAACTACCAGCCCATTATTCCAGGCTTTTTCCAGGGCCAGACATAAAGGGTCATCTTGGTAGGATTCGGTAGCTTCACTGCCTAAAGATAAATTAAGGATGCGAATATTATATTTTTTACTGTTTTCTATGGACCATTGAACACCATCAATCACGTTGGAAATAGAGCCACTGCCCATTTTGTCCAATACTTTTACCCCGATGATATTAGCTTCCGAAGCAGGTGCCCGATAACGGGAATCAGACTGGCTGCCGTTAGAAGCAATATCACCGGCTACATGTGTACCATGGCCGTTATCATCGTAGGGCGATGTTTCATTTTTAATAAAGTCTTTAAAAGCGACAATCCTTCCTGCTAAATCAGGATGATTATAAATTCCGGTATCTAATACTGCTACGCCAATGCCTTTTCCGGTAATACCTTCCGGCCAGGCTGTTTTGGCTTGTACGGTAGTGGAAGCAGTATCCAGGACAGCTCTAACTTCTCGGTCATACCAAACTTTTTTTACATTTTTATCTTGTAGTAACAATTGCAAATTTTTAATATTAACTCTGGTCGAAAAGGCGTTAATTAATTTTAATTCTCTTTCCACAGGACAACCGACTGTTTGGGCTATATCTTTGGCTGATTCACAATCCCGGGTTGGTTCAAATTGCACAATAACAGGTATTTTTCTCCATCTTTGATAAAAGTACTTAAAAGGCCTATGGATAAAACAGGGAATTCTGCGGTGAGGCCGGTACCATTGATCGAGAATGGTTCGTTTCAAAAAGGGGCATAGCTTTTTGGCATGGGAACGCAGCCAATTAACCTCCTGAATCAACATAAACTGACTCCTCCTCAAAAGTAACTAATATTTATAAAAGTATTGATAATTTATAATATGTTAGTAACTTGAGAAGGGTCATAGCTAAAGGTTAGGGCTGAGGTTAAGGTTGAGATTTAGATTAGATTTTACTGCCTTTTAGCTGGAAATTAAGCCGGAAGAAAGTAAGTTGAGAGTGAAAAGCAGGCGGTTGTCAATGCGGATATGATATAATATTATTTATTTAAAAGTTTATCAAAGCACATATTATTACTTAATGAAAAAGATAATATTAAGGAAATCCTCCAAGAATAATCCAGTAGCGCATTAAGTTATATTTTTGCCGGAGGAGTATCTATGTGGATTGCGAATATTTTAGGTGGTTTGATAGCACTATTAATCGGATTAATAATCAGGATTTTTAAGGTAAGTGGTTTGATTGCAGGGTATAATACTGCTCCTAATTTGTCCTGGATTTTGTTCACCTTAGTAATTGTGGGTGGAGTTCTATACCTGAATACAGGAGAACGGTTTAAGAAAAAACAGGTAACAGATAAGACAAATACCTGGGGCGAACAGAATTAGATGTACTTGAATAAAGGAGGAATTGAATTGATTTATGAAAACATTACTCAATTAATTGGTAAAACACCTCTGGTTAAATTAAATAAGCTTACCAAGGGTATCGATGCTGAAGTTCTGGCAAAAGTTGAGTATTTTAACCCGGGAGGCAGTATTAAAGATAGAATAGCCCTTAATATGATTGAGGCTGCAGAAAAAGAAGGAAAAATCAAGGAAGGCACCTTAATAATTGAACCTACCAGCGGTAATACGGGAGTAGGCTTGGCTATGGTTGCTGCTGCCAAAGGGTATAAACTGATTTTGACTATGCCGGAGACCATGAGTGTAGAAAGGCGTAATTTATTAAAAGCCTACGGGGCTGAATTGGTTTTAACACCCGGGGAAAAAGGTATGAAAGGTGCTATTGAGAAAGCTCTGGAGTTAGCGAAGAGTAATCCTAATTCTTTTATACCCCAACAGTTTGAGAATGAACATAACCCAGAAATACATGAAAAAACTACAGCTTTAGAAATTTTACAGGATACCGACGGTAAACTGGATATTTTTGTGGCAGGAGTAGGGACAGGCGGAACTATCACAGGGGTCGGTAAAATATTGAAGGAAAGAATACCTCAGGTAAAAATAGTAGCTGTAGAACCCGATGCTTCACCGGTTTTAAGTGGTGGAAAACCTGGAAGCCATAAATTGCAGGGAATAGGGGCAGGTTTTGTACCAAAAGTGTTAGATGTAACAGTTTTTGAGGAGGTAATCCAGGTTTCTGCAGAGGATGCTTTTCAAACAGCCCGGGATTTAGCTAGAAAAGAAGGCATTCTGGTTGGTATTTCTTCCGGTGCAGCTGCGTATGTCGCTCTGGAATTAGCGAAACGACCTGAAAATAGAGGCAAACGGATCGTGGTAGTCTTACCAGATACAGGAGAAAGGTATCTCTCTACAGAGCTATTTAAATAAAAACAAAGAGGATGGTAGTTGGCCATCCTCACTTTGTGTTCATCCGTGTTTGAAATTTATAAATGTCGTTCTTTTGTTTTAGCTGATGAAGTGAATATAGCTAAAATCGCTGCAGCTAATGCCGGCAGAATCCACCCTAAACCCTGTTGTTGAAAAGGTAGCATACCAAGTAAATTTTTAATTAATTTTAGATTAATGCCTAAAGCCATCCCTAGAGAATAAATCATATCGGCTGCCAGCACCAAAATAGTTCCGGTAATGGCATAAACGTAGACAGCTTTTTTACCTTTAAATAAATTATGGAATAGAGCCAAAATAACCAACACAATAATTATGGGGTAAATAACCACCAATATAGGTACGGAAATTTTTAATATATTGGCAAGTCCCATATTGGCTAAAAGAATACTTACTAAAGTGGTAATTATAGCCACAGTGTTATAACTAAGGCGATTATTAGATAAACGGCTAAAATATTCTCCGGAGCTGGCCACAAGTCCAATGGCAGTGGTCAGACAAGCTAATGCCATTACGATTGCAATAATAATTTTTCCCGGAGCACCTAATAAAGCTTCACTCAGGAAAGACAACATTTGTCCATGATTATCTCCATTGAAAGTAGTACCTGTAGTCGCCCCAATGTAAGCCAAACCGGAATAGATTACAGCAAGACCCACGGCAGCAATAATACCTGCTATGGTAGTAATTTTGGCAATGTGGTTGTTATCCGTTACTCCTTTGGCTTTGATGCCTTTAACAATAACCATGCCGAAAATTACTGATGCTATAGCATCCATAGTATTATAACCTTCCAAAAATCCTTGGGAAAAAGGACTGGAATAGGTGCTTTTGCCAAAATCAACTAAGGGGTTGGTTACCCCTTTAAATATAATTATTCCTAAGAATAGTAGCAATAGAGGTGTAAGTATTTTACCAACATTTCCTAATATTTCTGTAGGTCGTAATACAAAGAATAATGTGACAGCAAAAAAGATAAGAGTAGTTAAAAATAAAGCCATTTGAGTTGAAATAGAGCTACCTGCATTTAAAAAAGGAGCAATACTTACTTCGAAGGTAGTGGCTGCAGTACGGGGAATGGCCAATAAAGGACCTATACAAAGAACAGCTAAAGTTGTGATGATTTTACTAAACAACGGGTGTACCCGATTAGCCAAAAATTCCAGATCTCCTCCGGCTTTTGCCACAGCGGTAACTCCCAAAAGAGGAAGCCCCACACCGGTAACAATAAAACCTAATAATGCCCAAGGTAGTTCTACACCACTTTGTAAACCTAACATAGGTGGAAAAATTAAATTACCTGCTCCAAAAAACATGGCCAAAAGTGCTAATCCGGTGAAAAAGATTTCTCTGTTAGAAAATTTCATTGCAAATTACTCCTTTATGATTAGAAATTTTTGCTTGATAAGATTATTTTAATACACTTGAATATATTTAACACTGTTTAATAACAACTGTCAAGAGAATGTTTTCGGTTTTTTTATAAACGGTATTTATTTCTAGATTAGTTAGCCAATTTCAAAATCAATTTTGTAATTAGTCCGGAAATTATGTATAGTATTGCTAGAATAGATTAACTATTAGGTATATTTTGGAGTGAGTTATTATGAAAAAAATATTAATTATTGAAGATGAGGAACCTATTCGTGAGTTAATAAAGCTTAACCTTACCTTAGCCGGTTTTGAAACACTGGAGGCCTGTGACGGTAAGGAAGGTCTGGAACTAATTAATAACGAAAAAATTGATCTGATTCTTTTGGATATAATGCTGCCCCAACTGGATGGTTACGAGCTTTTGCCCAGTATTACCGAGAAAAATATTCCGGTAATAATTCTCACAGCCAAAGATGGTCTTAAAGACAAGGTAAAGGGGTTGGGCTTAGGGGCAGATGATTATGTTACTAAACCTTTTGAGGCTATGGAATTAATCGCCAGGATTAAAGCAGTCTTGCGTAGAAGTGATAAAAAAATCCGGGAAATACGGTTTGATAATATACAGATACTTTTGGACCAGCATAAGGTCTTTAAAGACGGTCAGGAAGTGGAACTTACTTTTAAAGAGTTTGAATTACTGCGCTTATTAGCCGAAAACAAAGGAATGGTCATGTCCCGGGAGAAGCTTTTACAGTTAGTCTGGGATTATGAATACGAAGGCAATACCCGTACGGTGGACGTGCATATTAAAAGATTGAGGAAAAAGTTAAACACGGATAAAATTAAAACAGTTTATAAGGTGGGTTATCGACTGGAGGATTAATGATGAAATTTAGCTGGCGGATATTTTTCCTTTGTTTAGGGGTATATGTGATTTCCTTAACCATTACCGGTATTGTGGTAACGGAAAATACCTATAACCGGCTATTATATGCGGAAGTTGAAAGAAGCTTAGAAGAAGAGGTTAATCTCCATTCCACATTAACTTTATACCTTTTAAATAGTAAACGGTTTGCCCAGGAAAAAATTCATATAGAAAACTACAGTTCCAATTTAGTGGATATGTTTAATACGGAGAACAATTACTTAGAAGTATTTGACGAGAATATGAATTTATTAGCTACCAACTCAACGAAAGCCTGGTTTCTTCCCCGGAATGAATTGGAAATAGCTTTACAAGGACAAAGAAACTTTATTTTGCGTAGAGACGGGGAGCAGCGTTTTCTGTTTATCGCCGATGTTTTACAGGTTGAAGACGAAAAACTTATTCTTTCTTTTATCAAGGATATCACTCATATCGATCGGCAGAGAACAGAACAGTATCTCTTTTTTCTCAAAACAGGTATAATTGGCCTTTTGTTTGTTGCCCTAATTTCCTGGGCTTTAAGCAAATTGGTTATCAGGCCAATTGAAGAATTAAGTTCCGCTGCTCAAAATATTGCTTCGGGAAACTATAAAGACCGGGTAAAAGTAACAGGAAAAGATGAAATCGGGTTTTTGGCGGAGCAGTTTAATATTATGGCTGATGAAGTGGAACAGAGAATAAACATGTTAGAAAATGAGAGTTTACGCCAGCAAAGATTTATTGATAATCTAACCCATGAATTACGGACACCTTTAACCAGTATTATTGGTTATGCGGATTTATTGAGAAAAGTAGATTATGATCGGGAGTTATTTACCAAAAGCCTAAACTATATTTATTCTGAAGGTAATCGAATGTTAAAACTGGCAAACACTTTGATGGATGTAATTTTATTAAGGGAGAAAGCTTTTAAATTAAAAAAGCAGCCGGTTTTGCCTTTATTAAATGAAGTCAAAGGTCTTTTGAACGTTAAAGCACAGGAAAAAGGAATACAGTTACAGGTAATCGGGGAAGATTTGGAACTGCCCCTAGAAAAGGATCTGCTGAAAGGAGCAATTATAAACCTGGTAGATAATGCAATTAAGGCCAGTAGGCCTGGTACAGTAATTACTCTAGGGGTGGAGCAAGTACAAAATAAACCTTGTATTTACGTTGCCGATCAGGGCAAAGGGATGGATGAATTGGAAGTAAGAAAGGTTAAAGAACCCTTTTACAGGGTGGACAAGTCGCGTTCCCGGAAAGAAGGAGGATTGGGCTTAGGCTTGGCAATTTGTGAGCAAATTGTTAAAGTTCACGGTGCTGAGTTGGTTATCGAAAGTCAAGTAGGCAAAGGCACTAAAGTCAAAATTATTTTTGAGATAACAAGGGACTTTGTTACACATGGGTGAAATTTTTGCTAGTCACAAAAGGGCCTTTTTTATAAGGCCCTTTTAAGATTTTACAACTATTTTACAATTAGGATAAACATTAGCTAAAAGTATTTGTTAACATACTTACAGGCTAGGGAAGCGCTAAATCCCCCCTAGATAAATACATAGATAATTTATCAAATTTTAAGGAGGAATTGTCTTATGAAAAAAGCTTTAGCCTTAGTACTTTGTCTTGCTTTAGGTATGTTTGCTTTAGTAGGTTGTTCATCTGATGAACCTGCTCAAGAACAGGCACCAGCAGAAGAACAAGTTCAGGAAGAAGAAACAGCTGTTGAAGAAGAAGTTGTAGAAGAAACAGACGCTGAAGAAGCTACTGAAGAAGAAGTAAATGAAGAAGAAGCTGCCGAAGAAGAAACAGTTGAAGAAGAGGCTGCTGAAGAAGAAGCTCAAAACTAATAGTTGGATAAAAAAGGAATCTTCCCCGGGAAGGTTCCTTTTTTATTCTTAACCTGAATTTTAGATAGCTTAGTTTTCACCTGCTTCACTTTTTCACTTAGATTAATTATGTTATTATGTTTATATTAAGAGGGCTGATTGAGAAAGGAGATAATCATGAGAAAATCGCTCCTTTTCCTTATACTTTTTTCAGTAATATTAACAGGGTGTATTCAACAAGGATTAAAAGATAATCAAGTTTATATTGCTGAGAAAAATTCCCAAAAAGGTGCAGAAGATACAATTTTGGAAAAATTGAATGTGGAGGGGAGTATTCCCTTTCAAGAATATAATTTGGAACAATTGCAAGAAGATTTAGGAGAAAAGATACCTCTTGCCATTTCACCTGACGGTAAAAATTTATTTTTAATGGAAGCTATAAACAATCGGGAGCATTTACCGGTAATTAAAGGTGAACCTGATGTTAATGTTCGAGTATTAATGAAAGATTTAGAGACCAAAGAAGAAAAAGTCATTATTGAGGATGTCCCCTTTATTTCTCAGGTTAGATGGAATAATGCCGGCAACATAATTGCATTTGGCGGTGGAAAAAGGTTATCTATTTATGACACTGTGAAAAAAGACCTGGTTTTAGAAGATGAATTAAAAAATGATTCAGTGACTTTTTTCTTTTGGTCACCTCATGATGAAAATAAGTTGTATTCCGAACATCCTAATTTAACCAATGGAAGTATTTATTATGTTAATCTGCGGAAAAAAGTAGAGGCTTATGAAACAAAAGAAGATTTATATTTTAAAGGCAAGCTGGATAATGATTTTTTCTATGGAACTAAGTGGTTTGTAGCCAGTGAAAAAGACAAGAAAGACAGTGACAGTATTAATACCGTAATTGTAGATAAGATGGGCAATATCGTTAAGGTTTTAAACGAAGGCAGGTTTAGAGATGCTTATAAAAAGTCTCTTGTTCAGGTAGGAGAAAGCGGTTTTGGTCTTTACTATGTAGCCGATATTAATAAACCCAATAATATTAAAACATTAAGTAAAGAATTTATTTTTGATGTTAAGTTTGTGGCCGGAGGGAAAATTGCCTATATAGTTGAAAAAGAAGACCCGGAAAACAATCTGTTTATCTTGTATATAGTAGATGAAAAAGGCAGAGAGATAAAATCCTTGGAGGTTTCCGGCAGTAGTATCGCTTTATCACCTGACGGGAAAACAGGTTATGTAGGTGGTCCCGGTTGGGAAAAGGTTAATTTCGAAACCAATGAAATCGACAGCAAAATACCTATAGAAAATGAAGATTCGGAGCAGGAAGAGATTTTCAGAACTCTGCGGGGAGCCATGGATACCTATTATAAATTTGAAGTTACAGGGAGTAAAGATTGGGATAAGGCAAAAAAATATTTTATAGATACTGAATCCCCACCACAATGGGCTTATTTTGATCTTACTACTAGATACATGGAAGTCTCCCAGGCTAATGTTAAAAATGATCGGAAGAATTTATACCGGATTTTTATGGAGTTGCAAGATTTTAAAATTGATTCTGAAGGAAAGCGTGCCTCTGTTTCTTTACACCTCTTAGTTAACAATGATACCGGTGGAGGTTTATCAATGGATCATGCTTTGGAACTCATAAAAAAAGGCGGTAAGTGGTATGTGACCGGGTTTAGCACTTTTCCTTTTTCTTCTCAAAGAGAAGAAGTGAAAAATTTAGTGGAAAAATATGTAATGGATGCCCAGGAAGGTAAGATTTTTTCCGGAATCCTGGAAGGAAAAGAAGTGGAAATCGGTCAGATTCAGTTTTGGCGGTATAGTTTGCCTCATCTTGCACCGAATATAGAAACCGCTAATTTCTGTAAAGTCTATCTAAAGGTTAAAAGCAATGGACAGGAAAAAATCTACAAAATGGTTTTGGATAGACAAAATCAAAATTACTGGAAGCCTACTAAACTTACTGACAAAGAACTGAGTTCTCTATAGTTTTAAGCGACCTATTATAGGTCGCTTTTTGTATTTTGTATTTCGTTTTCATAATTAGTAATTGGTATTAAAAAAAACGCCATTGGTCTTAAATATGTCTACTTTAAATCGCATTTTTAATATTCTTTAAATATCAGAAAAAAATTAAATTTTCTACAAAAAATTATAAAGGGGGATTTTATGGGTAAAGTAGAATCGGAAATTCAACAACGCAAGTCTTTTTCTGTAACTGGTAGTTTCGTTATAAGCAAGCAGCTTATCGGTAGAATTCTGGCTATTGTTGCATTATTAGGTATTATGTTCTTTGTTCCTACCAGTGATTCTTTAAGTTTAGAAGCGAAAAAAGTGTTAGCCGTTGCTGTTTTTGCTATTATCGTTTGGGCTACGGAAGCATTTAACGATGCGGTAAGCGGACTTATCATTGTTTTTTTACTGGCTGCCTTAAAAGCAACTTCTGCCGGTGATGCTTTTATAGGATACAGTAAGACCAGCCTTTGGTTATTAGTCGTTGGTTTTATTATGGCTGCCGGATTAGATAAAGCCGGTTTATCCAAACGGATTGCTTTACATTTAATCAGTCTAGCCGGTGGCTCTGCCAAAAGGATTTATTGGGCAATTGCTACGGTAATGGCAATTTTGACCTTTTTAGTTCCTTCCATTACTGCCCGTACCATGTTAATGCTACCTATCATTTTAGGGATAGCAAAAGCTTTTAAAGCGGAAACAGGCAAAAGTAATATTGTCAAGGCCTTGTTCTTTATCGTTGCTTTTAGCGGTACTTTGATGAGTATAGGTGTTTTGACTGCCCATGCAGCTAACCCAGTAACAGTAGGTTTGATTGCTCAGGCTACCGGTGAAAATATTTCCTGGTCTGAATGGTTTAGAGTAGGTGGACCTCCAGCACTGGTTAGCGGATTTTTGTCAGTCTTCCTCATTCAACTTCTCTGGCCGCCGGAAATTAAACAAATTGATAACAGTCAAAAGTACGTTCGGGAAGAATTAAAGAAGATGGGCCAAATATCCAGAGATGAAAAATACATTCTTTTGGTGTTTTTACTTACTCTGGCTTTATGGGCAACTGATTCTATTCACGGAATTAACTCAACAGTTGTCGGCATGGTGGCAGTAATATTTATTCTTTGGCCCGGTTTAGGCACTATGACCTGGAAAGAAGCCCAAGGAAAAGTACCTTGGAATGTGTTTATTTTGTACGGTGCCGGTCTTTCTATGGGTGGAGCTATGGTTAGTTCCGGTGCTGCCAACTGGTTAGCGGAAAACACTTTGAGTCCTTTGATAGGTTTTTCTAACCAAATGCAGCTGATAATTTTAATCTGGATTGTAACAGTATTGCAGGTATTCTTTACCGGGGGAGGACCTAAAACCACTGCTTTGACCCCTATTATTTTAGCCCATGCTATTAGTATAGGTGCAGATCCCTTGATATTTGCTTTAATTATGGGGATGAATATGCAGCATCAATACCTGCTGCCTGTGTCTAATATGCCTAATGCGGTTATTATGGGTACAGGTGAATTGAAGAGTACTGAATTGATTAGGACAGGTGCTGTCTTTAGTATTGCAGGTGCCGCCTTCTTTACCCTAATGGTTTTCACTTACTGGAACTGGATAGGAATAAGTCTTTAAATATAAAAGTTGCCTTGCGGCAACTTTTATATTCCCTAATTAAAATTTAAATATCTCTTTAAGTTCTTTCACATAGGTTCTACTAACACTGATTTCTGTTTTTTCTTTATCCTTCAGTAATAATAAATATGTTCCGTTAAACCAGGGTATTATTTGTTTTATTTTATCCAGGTTAACTATGTATTTGCGATGGCAGCGAAAGAAGTTGTGATCTTTGAGTTGCTCCTCCAATTCTTGTAAAGTCAAATTTGTTAGGTAAGTATTATCTAAGGTTTTGATATAGACCAATCTATCCTTGGAATAAACCATGATGATTTCCTGAGGGTCCAATACTTCAAGTTTACCGTTTTTCTCTACACATATTTTTGTCGGGAAATGATTTTTAATCTCGTGATGGTTTTCTTTCTCTTTTATAAGTTTTCTTACCTTTTCAAGAATATTTTTTATTTCCGTTTCATCAAAAGGTTTAAGGAGATAGTCAATAGCATTAACCTTATAGCCCTCTAAGGCATAATCCTTATAAGCTGTTACAAAGACCAAAAAAGGGCGTTGTTGAAAACCGTTTACTATTTTGGCTACTTCTAAACCCGACAAACCAGGCATTTTAATATCCAGGAAAACCAGGTCAGGTTTAAGAGAAGAAATTTTTTCAAGGGCTTCATTTCCGGAAAAACATTGTTCCAAAATTCGTACGTCTCTTTCTTGAGAAAGTAAAAACTTTAGCTCATCACAAATTAGAGGCTCATCATCTGCTAAAAGGACGGTAATCATTAGCATTTTCCTCCTCTAGATCTTGGGAACAGGGTACTCTAAGCTTTACTGTTGTCCCTTTTTGTAATTGGCTGGATATTTCCAGGCCATAATTTTCTCCGTAAAAAGCCTTTATTCTTTTATTAACATTAGCCAGACCTACGCCAAAATGACTACTGACTTTTTCCTTATTAATTAAATTTAAAACAGAGGGGGGGATACCTACTCCATCATCTTTTATCGTTATGACAATATGCCCTTCCTTTTCTTCGATTTTAATAATCAGTGTACCTGGCCCTGTTTTAGGAAAAAGTCCGTGTTTTAAAGCATTTTCAACAAGGGGTTGGATTGAGAAAATAGGGATTAAATATTGTTGAACATTTGGGGCTATTTCTTCTACCACTTTTAGACGATTACCAAATCTCAGTTTTTCGATAGCAATATAACTGTGTAAGGTATTTAGTTCTTCGGCAATGGATATTAAGTCTTTTTTGATTTCCAAGGTACCTCTGAAAAAAGAAGCCAATTCTTTTAAGGTTTGTCTAGCCAAATCAGGATTTATCCTGCACAAAGACATTGCAGTAGTTAGAGTATTAAAAAGAAAATGGGGATTTATTTGTGCTTTGAGAGCATGATATTCTGCATTGGCCAGAAGTTTTGCTTTTTTTTCATAAGCTGCTAATTCTAATTGCATGGAAAGAAGTTGTGCTGTGCCTTTGATTATCTTTTCCTCTGTAGGAGAGAAAGAATAACCATTTGTTTTAAACACCTGGATTGTGGCTACTACTTCGTTATTAACTAAAAGAGGTGTTTCAATCAGAGCAGTTAGAGGGCAATTACTATGGGAACAGGTTAAAGAATCTTTTGCATGAGATACTACAATTTCTTTTGTGGCAAAGACTTTTTTCGTGGTGTTGGTAAAAATCATACTACCGGGCCGGTGGTGGTCAGAACCGTGGCCGGAAAAAGCAAGGATTTTTTCTCCGTCAGTTATGGCTACTGCATGTAAACCAGTAACAGTCTTAATTATGGAACAAGTTTTTTGGGCCGTTTCAAAATCTAATCCATGACGTAGAGTGGATAAAGTTTCAATGGCAATTTTTAGGGATTTTTCTGCACTTTGAGCACTATAGTTTTCTCTTTCCTGGTAAATATCTTTAACCATTAAAAGAAAGATAGTCGTTCCCAAACAGTTAATTAATATTGTAGGTAAAGCAATAGCCTTTTCTAACTCAATAGCTGCAGAAAAAGGTTTGGAAATTGTTAAAACAAGTCCTTTCAAAACTAATTCCGCCAGAAAACAGGCTAAAAATCCATGCCATAATTTTAAGGATTGAGGGCCTACTTTTTTATAAAAAATGCTACCTATGTATCCGGCGGCAATGTTAGAAATAACCGCTGCGTTAGTGGTAAAACCACCTAAGGTAGCCCGGTGAACCGCTCCAATTAACCCGGCTCCTATTCCTACCCAAGGGCCGCCCAGCAAGCCGCCCAGAACAGGGCCAATAATCCGGTTATTAGCTAAGGAACCGTTAATCATAGGGATACCCAGGTTATTGCCCAAAATAGACAAAACTCCAAAAATACAGGCCAGAAGTAAAGTCTCTTTAAAGTTTTTTGTATTTACCAGAGCTTTACGGAATGTTTCTGTTTTACTTATCAAGTAGGCTATGACTGCAATAAAGGTCATATTACGAAGAATGTTAGAAAGTAATAAGCTGTCCATTCCTATCACGTTCAATTACTTACTTTTCTTTTTATTATATCACCGTCGAAATAGGAACTTCTCCAATTTAATTAAATTGTCAATTAATTTTATTAATAGTTCTAATAATTGTCCAAAGATATTTATACCCTTGTTTCAGTTAGGAAAAATTTCTTTCTTTTGTCATATTAAAATAAAAATCTGTTATTCGTCACTGATATATGTTCCTGGTCCAAGGGAAAAAGTATTCCGTATGTTAATTAATTATAGTTATTTTTAGAAGATTTATAATTAAAATGTACAATTATGAGGAAAGGAGCTTTTTATGGTAAATTATGAACCTAAGACGATTGAAGAATTAAGTGAGACTATCCGAAAAGCTTCAGAGAAAAAGGTCAAAATAGATAACATATCCTATGTTGAATTAAATAAAATCAGAGAAATAGATGTGGATAATCTTACCGCAGAAGTCGAAAGAGGAGTGACGCTGGGTAAATTAGCTCAGGAGTTAAAGAAAAAAAGGCTTATTTTTGCCCCTTTTACCCCGGATAAAGAAAAGTTAACAGTAGGAGAAATGTATTCTCAGGGTGTAAGCAGTCTAACTGGAGCAAAGTACGGAAATGCCAAGTTTCATGTAATGGGATTAGAAGTTGTTCTGGCCAACGGTGAAATTCTTAAAACCGGCGGAAAAACGGTAAAAAACGTAACAGGGTATGATTTAACAAGGGT